>ERZ1039804.355-NODE-355-length-29972-cov-7.154995_pt1 | contig 29972 bp, 23 predicted proteins | sample MGYA00383089_ERZ1039804 | MGnify/ENA primary metagenome ERZ1039804 (study PRJEB29581, sample SAMEA5548359) | metagenome | biome: marine; feature: coastal; material: water | depth 1 m | study: Short-term variability in the microbial, nano- and picoplankton dynamics...
AAAATATCTATTCAAATAAAAGGCAAGTTATAAATTGAAATAAGCATGAAAAATTGTTTTTAACTTCATAAAAATGTTCTTTCATTACAATATGTCGAATTTCTAAAAAGATTGCGTTAATTAATTCTATTTTTGTAGAACTCTTTTTTCTAATTTCTTTTTTTTCTGGTAAAAATTAATCGGAATGACTAAAGAATGCAAAATTAAAGTATACCATCGCAGAAATGTTTTGGAAATTTTTTCGAGTATATGCAAAACACTATTTTTAAGATACAAAACCAAGAAGAATTCAAGCAAGTTGCTTTAAACGTTTTTAAACATCAATTTAAAAATAATAAAGTTTACCGATCTTTTTGTGATTTATTATATGTTCACCCTTCTAGTATTAATCAGGTTGAAGAAATTCCGTTTTTACCCATTCAGTTTTTTAAGAGTAAAAAAATACTTTCCTCTTTAGAAGAAGTTCAAGAAACTTTTACGAGTTCTGGTACAACAGGCAGTATAACAAGTAAACATTTTGTAACAGATATTAATCTTTATAAAGAAAGTTATTTAAACGGATTTTCTCATTTTTATGGAAACATAGAAGACTATGTAGTTTTAGCTTTATTACCCAATTATTTAGAAAGAAAGGGTTCTTCTTTGGTTTTTATGGTTGATGATTTAATTCAGAAATCTAAAAACTCAGAAAGTGGGTTTTACCTCAACAACATCGACGAATTAGCTAAAAAGCTAACTGAATTAGACAAAAAGGGACAAAAAGTACTTTTAATTGGTGTTTCTTTTGCTTTGCTAGATTTAATTGAAACTGCGCAATTCAAACTAAAAAACACCATTATTATGGAAACTGGTGGAATGAAAGGTAGAAGAAAAGAACTAGTTAGAGAAGAATTGCATCAAATTTTACAAAACGGATTTGGAGTTTCTGAAATTCACTCAGAATACGGAATGACAGAACTACTAAGTCAAGGATATTCTAATGGAAATGGTGTTTTTGATACTCCGCCTTGGATGAAAATTCTTACCAGAGATACAGAAGATGCCTTAACTATTCAACAAATTGGCAAAACAGGTGGTATTAATGTTATTGATTTAGCAAATTATAACTCTTGTTCATTTATTGCTACACAAGATCTAGGAAAAGTTCACAAAAATGGAACTTTTGAAGTTATTGGTCGTTTCGATAATTCTGATATTAGAGGTTGTAATTTGATGGTTTTGTAAACTTGAATTTCTAAAAAAAATCAACTAACTTCGTTTAACTTTTAATAAAGTGAATTAAAACTCACCTTATCATTGTAGTTAGCCACAATTCAAATGAAAAAGAGAACAAGGAATATTATATTTATCACAGTTGGGGTTTTAGCTTCTCTATTTTTTTATGGGAAGCATAATTTCCAGAATGACAAACAGACTTTATTGATATTAAAATCAAAAGCAGGAAATGGAGAGATAAAGTATGTATTTGACAAAATGGAAAAAATTGAAAGTCTTTCAAACCCACTAATAAACTTTGCCTATCAAAAATGGAAGAAAAAGATGTATTCCCGTTTTGTTTCCAAAGATGAAGTAATTGAAAACACTTCCGACAATAAAATAATTAATGACATTTCAAATATTTACCGTGAATATTGGAGAACAGAGCTTTTGAAAGAAAACCCTGAAGACCGAACAGATTCTGTTCTTTATAAAAACCTTACTAATTACCTAGTATCAAACCAATTAACCAAGATCACAATTGATAGTTTAGAGCGTACAATTAAAAGTGATCATGAACTTAATAAAATCATTGAAGAAGAAGGTTTTAAAGCAAGGTTTCTATACCGAAATGGATTTCAAGACCTTGTGATATGGAATAAAGAATCAAGTGAAAATTACAAAGTTGATTTACCAAAAGAGACAATTAACACAACTGTCAAATTTATAGAAAATTACAATTTGAATGGATACGACTATTACGCCACATTTGGTTCCGCACAAGCTGGAGGATGGGCAATAAAAGATTCTGCTACATTATATTGCAACAAAGGGTTGTACGATTTAACTTCTGAAGAATTTAAAATATCTTACCTGAAACATGAAAGTTTACATTTCGCGGACTTAAATGAATATCCAAAATTGAGCACAACTGATTTGGAATATAGGGCCAAGTTAGTTGAGCTAATGTATTGTACTAAGAGAAGTTTAGATGGTAGGATGAGATATTTTTTAAATGGTGCTAATAATTCTGATAGAAGGCACGCCCATGCTTACGCTAATTACGTTCTAATTAAAAATATGTCCGAATTATTATTTAATTCCGAATATGAAAATGACTTTAATAAGTGGAAAGAATTATCGGTAGAAGATATTAATAATGCGGCAACAACTTTGTACAATATGAGCGAAACAACTCTGAATAAGAATAAGACTGTTTCTGAAATAATATAAAAAAAGTGGCTAACAATGTATATAAAAAATAGGCGAAATAGTTATAAATTCAATGGTTATGGCTCATATCCAACTTTGTGATTAACCGAAATTTTTGTGCTTCGAAAGCGCCTACTTTTCATATACTAACCGTTGTGCTTAATTTATAAGATAAGATAATGATTTTCTTATTCAACATATTCCAAAATATCACCAGGCTGACAGTCTAAAGCCAAACAAATTGCATCTAATGTTGAAAAGCGAATTGCTTTAACTTTTCCTTGCTTTAATATTGATAAATTTACTGTTGATACACCAACTTTTTCAGAGAGTTCTTTTAACTTTAACTTCCTTTTGGCTAACATTACATCTAAGTTTACTACGATAGACATCTTTTTAAATTTAAACTGTTAATGAAGTTTCGATTTCATTTAATAAAGCTTCATAATTTTTTTCATTTTTCCCCCAAGATGACACTTGAAACAAAGTAGACGAACAAAATTTCATTATTGTTTCATTCCCTCTCGTTTCAAAACTAATGTATAAATTTTCTCCCCAAGATTTAAATGTAATCCTCGAAATTGCTAAAATTTCAAATTTATCTTTATCTGCTTCAACTAATTTGAAATCTGATTCATCGATTACTTCTTTTATTTTTTCAAACATTAGTTCCTTTGATATATCATAAGACTGCTCCATCCGAGCCTTTGCTGTAAAGAAATTATACTCACTTGTAAAGTACTCTTTGAACGCTAATGATTTTCTAATAATCAAATTAAAAATAAAAAAACCGCCTATTAAAAGGGGAATTGCCATCGTAAAAGGACTTTCTGAAATTAAATAGTAGTAACCACCTAATCCTGAAATCAGTGTCATTAAGAGTATTACTGCAATTTTTTTTAATTTTTTCATTGTATAATGTTTAATTGTTCAATACAAATTAAAGTAATTAAATATTGATATGCAAATATAAATTAATGTTTATCGTTAATTTATTAATGACAATAATAACTAAGCACAACAATCTGTTATATTGCATTTTGGTTGCTAACAGCATTAACCATTTGACAATTTGTTAATTTATTTCCATTCATTTTGTAGGTGGTTATCTATGAGTTTTGCAAGTTGCATCCTTGCTTCAGACAGCGAACTATGTGGTTACTTGATTACTAATCGTAAATTGAAATTTCTACAAAATTTCATTAGTTTAGTAGTTATTAAACAACTGTATAAAACGCAACATACAGTTGTCGTTAGGCAAAATATCTATGAATGATTAAAATGTGAATTTATTTAATAAACTATATCAAATGATGGAAGTCGTTAATTTACAATTATATCTAAAGGTATTCTTGGCTTTAATTGGTGGATTAGTTACAATTTCTAAGCTTAGAGTAAGTTTTGCTTCGCACCGCTGGGTTTGTAACCCTGCGGCAACTTATGACAGAAATATTCTTAGTAAGATTTAACCCGAATTACCCAGATAAAAAAAAGCCACGCATGCGTGGCTTTCCATTTAATCCCATTTATAACTTACTCCACTTTACTCGGACAAACAAAGTCTGTTGTTTCTATTCCTGCTTTTTTTATTGCGTCAAAACCACCTGAAACATCAATTAGGTTATGAATACCTCTACTCTTTAATATCGATGCAGCAATTATACTTCTATAACCTCCTGCGCAATGCACGTAAAAGTCTTTATCAGGAGGAAACTGAGCTAAATGATCGTTTAAGAAATCTAGCGGCGTGCTATAAGCAGCTTCTAAATGTTGACCTGTATATTCACCTGGTTTTCTAACATCAAATACTGGAATTTCAGAAGATTCTAAATCCTTTTTAAACGTTTCAGAGCTAATCGATTTAATCGAATCCACTTGTTTACCAGATGCTTCCCAAGCGGCAAATCCACCTTTTAAATAACCTAAAGTATTGTCAAATCCCACTCTAGATAAACGTGTTACTACTTCCTCTTCTCTACCCTCAGGTGCTACCAACAAAATTGGCTGTTTTACATCTGCAATTAAAGCACCTACCCAAGGAGCAAAACCTCCGTCTATTCCAATAAAAATAGATTTAGGAATAAAGCCTTTCACAAATTCTTTTTCATTTCTAACATCCAAAACAATAGCTCCTGTTTCTTCAGCAGCTGCTTCAAAAGCTTCTACTGATAATGCTTGTGTCCCTCGTTCAAGAATTACATCAATATCTTCATAACCTTCCTTATTCATTTTTACATTCATAGGGAAGTAATTTGGAGGTGGCATTAAACCATCAGTAACCTCAGCAATAAACTCATCACGAGTCATGTCTGCTCTTAAAGCATAATTCATTTGCTTTTGGTTTCCTAATGAATCTACCGTTTCCTTCATCATGTTTTTTCCACAAGCAGAGCCTGCACCATGGGCCGGATAAACCGTAACATCATCTGCTAAAGGCATAATTTTATTTCTCAAGCTATCAAACAAAGTGCCCGCTAATTGCTCTTGTGTCATATCTGCTGCTTTTTGAGCTAAATCGGGTCTACCTACATCCCCTAAGAATAAAGTATCGCCTGAGAACAAGGCATGGTCTTTTCCATTTTCATCTTGCAATAAGTAGCAAGTGCTTTCCATCGTATGCCCGGGCGTGTGCAGTACTTTAATTTTAATCTTTCCTAAACTTAAAACCTCCTCATCGATTGCAACTTTAACATCAAAACTTGGGTTTGCATTTGGTCCGAAAACAATTTGGGCACCTGTTGCTTTCGCCAAGGTAACATGTCCACTCACAAAATCGGCATGAAAGTGAGTTTCTAATATGTATTTAATTTTAGCTCCATCTTTTTCTGCTCTATCTAAGTATGGTTTAACTTCTCTTAATGGATCAATAATCGCTACTTCCCCATCACTTTCGATGTAATATGCTCCTTGAGCTAAACATCCTGTATATATCTGTTCTATCTTCATAATACGCTTATTTACGATACAAAATTAATTCAAAATCTATTTTGATTTGGTAACGAATGTTACAATTCAAGCTTACATCAATTCTTTGTAAAAAATATAAACTGCCATTAATAATACAAACCATCCAAATCCTTTTTTGAGCTTTTTACCATCAATGAATTTATTCAGCCAAACACCAATAAAAATCCCAATAACAGAGAATGCAGTAAAACTTAATAAAAAGGTCCATTCTATTTCTAAATTCTCTACATCACCAATAAAACCAATCAAGGATTTAATCCCAATAATTAATAAAGATGTAGCAACTGCTTTCTTCATCGGCAACTTAGCCAACAAAACCAAAGCAGGAATAATTAAGAAACCACCTCCGGCTCCAACAATTCCTGTGACCAATCCAACAACAAGTCCCTCTAATATAATTAACGGATAATTATATTTTACTTCTGTTTCTTCACCCGAGTCCTTTCGCTTGTTACGAATCATAGAAATAGAAGCCAATAACATAATTATGGCAAAAAAGACCATGATTGCGATATTCTTCGTCAATTCGAAATCCCCTATCATTAGTAAAGAATCAGGTATTGCAGGAACAAGGAACTTACGTGCTGAATAAACCGCAATAAAAGCCGGAATTGCAAATACAATGGCTGTTCTAAAATCTACTAAGCCTTTAGAAATATTACGAAGAGCTCCTATTAACGCTGATACACCAACAACAAATAAAGAGTAAGCTGTTGCTAAAACAGGGTTAATTGCTAAAAGATATACCAAAATGGGAACGGTAAGAATGGATCCACCACCACCTATTAAGCCAAGAACAAGGCCTATGAATAAGGCTCCTATAAATCCTAAAATCTGGGTTAATTCCATCGTTTTTTCCGCAAAAGTATAATTGGCTTTCCCCAGCTAAGGTAACGAAGGTTACATTATAATTTCACTACCTCAATACTACTTCTATGCAGCACAATAGCGCCTGCATTTTCAAGCTTTTTTAAAAGTCTTGATACAACTACACGCGAGGTATGTAAATCAAAAGCTATTTCTTGATGTGTCATCTGTATAGTACTGGATTCATGCACATTTACAATGCTTTTTAAATATTTTTTTAATCGTTCATCCATGTTCGAGAAAGCAATGTTATCTATAGCATCTAACATCTCCGAAAAGCGCACATGGTAACTTTCAAAAACAAACTTTCTCCAAGAAGAGTATTTTGCTGTCCATTCATCCGTGAATTGAATTGGAATCATTATTATATCTGAATCTACCTCAGCAACAGCCCTAATTTCGCTTTTTGTGCCACCTAAACAACAATTAAGTGTCATGGCACATGTGTCACCTCTTTCGATAAAATACAACAGCAAATCATTGCCATCTTTATCTTCTTGTAAAACCTTAATCGCGCCACTTAAAATTATTGGCATGTGTGTAACCGTCTGGCCAATTTCCATTAAAGAAAAACCTTCTTTAACGGTTTTCCTTAAGCCAACTTTTGCAATTTCCTGAATTAATTCAGGTTCAAAAGAACTAAGGTATTTTTCTTTAAGCTCTTGAATCATTGTGAATTTCTATCGGATATCTAAGGTTAATTTAAACCTTAAAATTCTACCATTACCGGCATCGGCAACATAAAGAACTCTGTCTTTATAAGCTGCAGCCATTGGCTCATTAAAATTAGTAGGACCTGTACCTTCTCCTCCAAAAGAGGTATTAATGTATTTGGTTTCACCAGAAGCAGGTGGAGGTTGTACTCCTTCTAATCCGTTTGCAGTGAACTGATACAAAGAATCTTTTGCTTTATCTACCACAAAAATAAAATTGCTCCCATCACCTGCATATTCAACGCCAGAAGGTTCTATGAATTTATTAGGGTCTGTAATAAAACTTGATGCTTGAGTAGTATCTGTGCTAAAATCAGTTTTTGGAGAATAGCTAGAACCATCAACAGATTGCTGATTCTCGATATACTGAACGTTTAATACTCCATTTGGATCTATTGAAGAGAATATGAAATCCCCTCTTTGGTCTACACTAATCTGCGGTGGCTTAGCTAAAGTTGAAATGGCAAAAGGAAACTTAAAATAGTCTGTAAAAATTCCACCTTGTGCATTGCTTACAACTATTGGGGTAATAAACTGATCGTTTTCACCAAATAGTAAAACAGAATTATCTGGTCCGCCCGATTGGGTTGGACTATTATTTGGCCCCGAACGGGTAACCAAATAAGTATTGTCAAACAACACAGAAATACGATTAAAGGTAACCTGCTCGTCTCTGGATATTGCCGTAGTTTTATAATAATAGGGATGGATAATCGTATTGGTTATTTCAGCATACTGTAACCCATAACCTGAGTTTGTATTCAAATTCATTCTATAAATACAAGAACGTTCAGAAATCAGTCCATTTACTGTATCCGGAATAGATCCAATAACCAATAGGTTTAGTCTTCTATCTTGTGTAATTCCTCTTGCACCCGGAATAAACTTTCTCGATAATTCTAATCCCGATTCATCTAATGCAATTACCTCTTGACTTCCTGCATCAACGACATAAATTAATTCATCAAAACCGGCAATTATATCCGTTGGGTAGGCAAATTGATTTAAGATTGGCTGAACCGGAACGTATGCTACTTCCCTGTAAGTCTGCTCTGGAACTTCTATAAATCCTAAATCAGTTTTTTCTCCAAAGTAATCGTCACATGAAGTAAATGCAATAGCAATTAATGCTAAGGTTAAAAATCTTGTATATGAATTTAATTTAATCACGATTCATATCATTTAAAGTGAATGATAAACCAACAGTGTGCAGCAAACCAAGAAATTCGGTAGGATTTGCAGCATAATTTATCTGTAAAGGGTGCCCTCCTATTCTATGTCTTAATCCAAAACCAAAACTTGGAAATTTTTGCCCCGAAACATTTATTTTATAACCTGTTCTTAAATACAACAGCTTAAGGTATTCATATTCAACACCAAGTCTGTAATTCTCAGCATTATCATTCGGATGATTCAATTGAGCAGAAACCAAAAGTGATTGATTATCCTTTTTCCATGGCACCATAGATGTACCTAGGCTAAATACAGTTGGCACTGAATAATCTGAAGGTTCAATTGGATCTGGTCTATTAAATGTTGTTTGCAATTCATCTCCATTAATTGAAGAGTTACCTCCAAAATTTTGAATCATAACTGCAAATTTTAAATCTTTGTAATCTGTATAATATAAGAAGCTTACGTCAGCAGCAACTGTAGAGTTTGTGTAACTATCAATTTGCTCATTGATATACTTTAAGCTTATTCCCGCAGAAAACATTTCAGAAAGTTTCTGAGCATAGTTTACTCCTAATGCTAAATTGGTAACGTAGAACTTCTCTCCTGTTCCTTCTGGTTGGAATTCGGTTCTAACATCCATTGCTCCTGAATTTAGCATATTCAATGTCATTCCAAACACACCTAACTTGTCTTTTCTTGGTCTTAAGACTGAAATAAAAGACTGCTGAATTCCTGCTCCTACTGTGTAATTACTTAAAGAAACATTAAAGTTTTCAATATCCGTTGTTGCCGCAGGATTCGTAAAACTTGAAAAACCATCGCCACTTAAAGCAACACTTGCTCCGCTCATTGCAGCAGACCTAGGGTTAATATCATTCTTTAAGAATGACAATGTAGATAATCCTGCTCTTTGTCCACCAAAGTTTGGAATAAGCTGTGCCTTGGCAACAGTAAAACTGAAAATAAGTAAAACGATTAATGCTATTTTATAGGTATTCTTCATTAAAACTTAAAGGTTACTCCGTATAAAATTTGTCTTGGTGCTAAGAATCTAGCTGGGTTTGTTGGTGGCACGCCACCTTCTTGAGGACCCAAATATCTATTGTCTCTCCATTCGTTTGGCACATCATCCCCATCTCGGTAGGCTTCGCCAGTAATTGGGTTAATAATAACCGAATTATCAATATTCAATAAGTTTCTTACTTCAACACTCACCGTAACACCTGATTTTTTATTCTTGAATAAAAAGTTTTTACTCAATTTTAAATCTGATTGGTACCATGGTTTAGAAACCTCCTCTAAATAACGATCATCTAGTCTAACAAAAGTTGGTCTTCCGTTAGGTAATTCTCCATCTCTTTCATAAGGAGTATATCTAAATCCTGAAACATAGTTAAACGATAAGAAAACTCTAAAGCCTGCTAATGAACGCCCTCTAATCTTAAAAGTTGAATCAGTTGTCATTACAAATCCTAAAGTAACATCCCAAGGTCTGTCAAATGCTAAGTATTGTTCCGATGATAACTCAACAGCTCCATTCTGTTCAATTTGCAAACCAGATTCTCTTGCCGAGTTTGACTTTCCTCTTGCAACTTGATATGTGGCGTTTACGAATGTTCTATAATGTTTTTTGAAACGGTAAGAAAGTCCGCCTTCAATACCAATGATTCGAGCATAATCTTGGTTGATATACATTCTTTTGGTTACAGGTCTTCCTGTTTGGTCGTTTACAATTACACTGCGTTGCACAATGTAATCAAATCGGTTATTATTAAATGCAGCAATGGTTAATCCTATGTCTTTTGTAATTTGCGTTTTATACCCTACTTCGTAAGAAATATTAACCTCTGGATTTATATCTGGGTTACCTAAATTAGATAAGAAAGAACGATCCTGATAAACTGGATCTAAACCTGCATAAACAAATCTTGGGTGAGGCAAACGCATCGCATGGCTATAGTTAAAGTACAATACATTATTCTCTGTTACTGGGAAAGAAACGTTAATTCTTGGTAAGAGCCTTGTTTTAATTCTATACCCTAAAAATCCGCTTGTATTTTCTTCGTAATCTTCTCTTACCTGATTAATTACAGGAGAAAGCGGATTATCAACTGCATTATCTGCAAACTTGCCTGGGGCCCAATAATTCATCCTTAGCCCTAATGTGGCGATAATACCACGATAACGCAATTCATCACTTACATAAATACCCCCATTAAATGGTTTTACTTCCCAAATGTCATTTGAGGAGCCAACACTAGTTGAGGGAGAAGTAACAGAATCATTGATTTGAATGGGTGCTCCAACCCAAGGACTTGTTACATCTACCCATTGCAAATGCTGCATTTTATGGTCAAATCCAAAAGTTAATTTACTTTTTTGCTTTTTACCAAAACGAGTCATTCTTGCACTAATGGTGTACTCTTGAGCAAAGTGATCGTGCCATGTTGGGGTAATACCACCATTGTTTACTAAACCAGGTCCTGGTAATACAAAAACAACTGGATCTCCAGGATTAAATATTCCAACAGGGTCTGTAACGATAGATGACTCATCGTATAGTTGATCTACAGTTTCTTCTCTGAATGGTCTTCCGTTGGCATCTGCTCTTAAGTTAGTAAACAATCTACCTAAGGAAACACTAAACCAAGTCCTTTCATTTATAATCTTCTTATAGTTAAGTGCAGTAAGATTTGAATGATGCGTGTAGGTGGTTGCATTATCTAAATTCAAACTTCTCTCATATTGGAAACCAGGTTGTAATAATGCATCAAATCCAACAATTTGTAATGTTCTTGTATTTTGATTAATACTTAAACTGTGCTGATTGGTTAAGGTAAGTTTTGAGCCTTTTTTTAACTTATAAGAAAATTTGATAGTGCTTGTAAAGTTATTGTCTTGCCTTGGCGCCCAAGTTTTTTCATTTCCTGAGTTAGAAAACAAAGAAGACCTTAGTTGGTCCGCTTCAGAACCAAAATAAGTATCTGTCAACCTTGTGGTTAGGTTCATAAATACACCTAACTTTTTATCTGTTTTAGGAACTGGCCCTCCTGCAGAAACTTCAGCTATATCAGTTCTCCATCCTGTTTCTATGTTTTGCATTCCCAAATGGTCTGTTTGCCAACTACCAGAATACTCCCATTCATCTCCACCTTCTTTAATCGTAGTGGAAATTACACCTGATGAACCGTCACCAAATTCTGCTCCTGCCCCACCAGTAATAATATCTAATTTACCGATTGAACTAGAAGCTACATTTAATCCAAAACCTGTTCCTGCTAATGGATCCTGTGCACTAATTCCATCTACCATGTATTGAGTTTCATAAACCCTTGCACCACGAATTTGCAACCCATCAGGAGTTTTATTAATTCCAGCCTGCATAGCAGCAATCTCCTGAACATCTCTTACGTTCATGTCAGCAATTTCTTTACTAGATAAGCTTACTTCAGATTTTGCTGATTCCAAATCAACTAAATTCTTCTGCCCAACAACCTCAACAGCACCAATTTCTTGTGAGGCCAGTTTCATTGCCGCATCTAAGGTTAAAGTTTGCCCAGCCTTAATTGTAATTCCATTAAAGATTTTATCTGCATAACCAATAAATGTGAACTTAATAGAGTAATCACCTGGCTTAATATCTTCCATTTCGTAATTACCAACAAAATCGGCGCTAACAGCCTTATAGGTTCCTACAATTACAACTGTAGCTCCAATTAGTGTTTCTCCTGATTCAGCATCTGTAACGGTTCCTTTAAGGGTTCCCGTTTCTTCCTGAGCAAAAAGGCTAAAAGAGAAGCAGAATGTAACTAATAATAAATATGCTATCCTTCTCATTAATTAAATTCTACGTTAAAAATTTGATCGAATAGTGTTTCTAAATCAGCCGGATTCTTGTACAGTTTCCAAACTTGCATTCCGAAATAAACCTGATTCAACTTACCATTTACCCTTCTTCCTGAAGCTATAATTTTTGTATCTGGCCAAGGAATTGTTGGTCTTCTATCTACAACATTTGCAGTATATAATACCTCTGTATCTAATGGATCTATATTATAGACACCAACACCAACTGTAGTGTTTTGTGCCGCTAAGTTGGGAAGGTTGTTAGCTCTAGTAGTATCTGCCGGAGTTATAGTTGTGTCAGTTCCTGATATAATTGTATCAGCAGGAGTAATTATAAACGGAACCACAATAGAGTCATTTGCATACAATCTTGCACTACCATAGTTTTTGTTTGAAACGGATGATATTGGAAGCACTCCAACAAAGCCGTCAATATTTTGGTTGTGGTCGAAATTGGTGGTAATAAAATATTTACCACCTGAATTGGCGAATTGCTGCAGAGACGCAGCAGCAAACTCTAACAATAAAGCACTTAAATTAGTGTAAGAATTTTGAAAACTGGTTTCGTTCGAATAGAAAAATAGTTTATTGTAAAATGAAAGCTGTAATCTGAAAGTAATATTCCAAAGCTTTGGTCTGTATAAACCAGAGTTCACAATTAAGTCCAACTCATCATAAGTAATTCCAATAGTATTTAAAGTATTATTATATATCGTTTTTGCGTTTCCTCCTAAGCCGGAAACGACTAGTATTTCATTTTGTTTTCCCTTAAGGTAAAAGCTTGCAGCAGTATCAATCTTACTTTCAGTTCCTGCTTGGTCTACTGCTTTTATATAAAGGGTATTCATGCCATTTACAACCAATCCTTCTACTTGTTGCGAGTTAGGGTTTTGGTCATTATCATAATAGATAAAGGCATTAGTAGTATCCGAGGCATTTGAGTTGCTCGGTACTAAAGAAATAGTTCTTTTTGTTTTGTTTAATTCAAACCATGATTTGCCGTTTATGCTTAAATAAACATTAGTAATGGTTTCTAATCCATCTAAATCACTTGCACTCCATGCAGTTGTACCGACAAGAAAAGCGGTATCAGGAATTGTTAAATCTGCATCAAATTCTACCTTTGGTGGAGTGTTTTTTACAGGTATTCGAATAAAGTCAGGACTTGGATCTGCAAGATCTAAATTATCTATTGCTCTTACGTAGACTTCTATGTCTGCAGTGTCAGAGCCCGAGTTAATAGTAAATCTAAAGGTTGAATCTTGGCTTGTTGTATAGGTCCAGTTAATATTATCTAATGAGATTTCATATCCTTTTACAAATCCATCAGGATCTGAACCATACCAAGTAAGTTTTACCAAGCTATTTAAACGGTTATCCCCATCCAAATTAATTGCCTCAATAGCAAAAGCCGTTTCAGGCGCTTGATTAGGTTTTACTTCTCCTTCATCCTTTTTGCAAGAATTGAACCCTGCCGCAAGGAAAACTAAAAGTATAAAATATTTAATCTGCTTTTTCATAAAAAAGAAAGCTCGAGGGCAACTGCCCTCGAGCTAATTTATTTTATCTCAAAATTAATTTTGAAGAATTAATTAATCGATTGTTTTCAGAAACTTTAATGATGTAAAATCCTTTTTCTAAACCACTTAAGTTAATTGAAGATAAGTGTAAAGAAGACACTTGGTCAACTACAACTCTTCCTGCCATATCAATAACTTCAATATTTAATAAATTGAAGTCATAATCAGCATCAATTTGAACATTCACTCTATCCTCTGCAGGATTCGGGTAAATTGCAGTTTCTACATTTGAAATAGAAATCGTTTGAATAGATACTAATGGCTCACTAAATCCAATGAAATCAGCGTTATTTCTAGGAGTTAATTTAAAGTTGCTAAAAGAATAGTATAACATTCCTTCTAAAGCATCCATATCCTGAGTTATAGAAGCTTGTACAGCTGGAACATTTAATCCTGCTGCATACTGAGCAGAATCTGATGTTAATGAAACATCTAAGGAAGATTGTGCTTGTGTTCCACTTTGTCTTCCTGTAAGAACTCTAGCGTCAGTTGTTGCAGCAGCTCCTGAACCTACAGTAAACTCTCCAAAACCTAAGTTTGCATTAATGATATTTACTTTTCCTCCTGACATAGGATTTTCATATCTTAATAACATAGACTCATACTTTTCTAAGTTATCTCTGTTAGCAGAGGTAAAGTAAGTTGTATCAGAAGGATCTAAAACAACTGGATTTACTGAACCTGTATTTCCTGTAGCAGTGACTGTTAAAGCTTGGATATTTGTAAATCCAAATTGCTCTTGTACAATTCCATTTACAGTAATTTCATCTCCTCTGTTAAGGCCGAATACAGCAGTACCCCCGCCGTTTACAAAAATACCTGCGTATTCAGTTGCAGTAGCATCTTGCATGTATAAGTAACCTAAATCACCAGGCTGGTAAGAAGAAGTAACAAAACCAGTTACAGTAACTGTATCATTTTCGTATGCTGAATTAGAACTTCCACCAGGAAGAGTGTATTGTAAATCAACTACGGTCATTCCATTAGCTCTAACTGTGTAAAAATGGAAGTTATTTCCACCAGGACTAACAGATACATTTGAACTATCATCAATTGCTTCAATATAATACCTAACAACTGAGTCTAATGGGAAAGCAGGAATAGTAGCTGAATAAACAGAACCACTAGCTGTCATAGCAACAGAGCTAAATGTATTTGGCATAGCAGCCATATCTGAAGAGTAAAATAAAGTAGCTCCAGTAACAACTCCATCGTTATCAACGATTTCTGCTGTAACATTTACAGATTGCGTTCCATTTGGAACTCTAGGTGTTCTTGTAACCATTGTAATTTGTGGTGGAGAAGCTGCTTTATCTAAATCTAAAGTATCAAATGGGTTCATTTCGTAACCCCCTGCAAATCCACCGCCGCCAGCACAACCGTTCTGATCTTGGAAAATTAATCCTCTAATATAATTGTATACAGTTCCTACTGAAGGAGCAACTGCAGTTCCAACAGATAATGGAGAGTTAGGGTTTACGGTAGAAACACCTGCTAACCTCATCGGTAAAAATCTATCAGCTACTAAAATTTGGTTGCCATTAGCATCTGCAACTGTAAATTCAGTTCTGCTGCCACCACTAAAAGTAGAAACAGAAGTTACTGTTACATTTTGAATTTCAACGTAAGATCCATCCCACTGCTCACCAGTTGGTAAAATATTTGCTCTGTTAGCATCTTGTAAATCTGCTACAGGAACTGTTGCGTAAGTAGGATTTGATGAAATTCCAACAAATGAAACTGAATTAGCATCTAGTGGTTGTAATTGAATTGCTCCATTATACCCCCCAACAATACCTGTAATATCAATAATATCTCCTGCTAAAGTATTTTCAATAACTGAATTTGGAGTATTTGGAGTTCCTGCAGAATTAACACCCATAATAATAAGTCCTTTAAATGGACCTGCTGCGCCATTGTTAGCAGTATCTACTATAGAAATAAAAGGTCTACTACCTCCTGTAATTGAACCCGACCCAACCTCACTTAGGTTTCCATCAATTACCACTATACCTCTTACCGTAACTGTATCACCAGTATATGCAGAAGTATCTACACAAGCAGCTAAATCAGTTGCCGAGGAGGCATTGATTTGTGATATGCTTACTCTTGGATACTGTGCCATTAAGACCGTTCCAATTAGTAATCCAAAAATAGAAAGTAATGTTTTTTTCATGTTTTTAATTTTTATTAGTTTGAGAGAGTTTATTTAATTATTGTGAATTTTCCTTGTTTTTTTCTTCCTGTGTCTAAGTCTTCTACAACGAAGATGTATATTCCTTTACTTATAATTTGAGTGAAACTTGATAATAGATCCCAAGCATGTTCACCACCAGAAAATCTATTTTTTTCAGCATCTTCAGAACCAAATGTTTCAAACCATTTAATATCGCTGCCATTGTAATTCTCATTATGCTCAATCTCATCAATTAAGTCCCCCGCAGGAGTAAATATTCTAATAACACATCTTTTAGGCAGGTTTGCAAAAATCATTTTACGGCTTTGCTCTTGAAAGTTGCTTTTCCCCTCAAAAGATGACCCAAAATAATAAGGATTTGGATATGCATAAACATCTTGATTGATATAACCAGGAGTTTCCGTTTTACCTGGATAAACTCTAAAGTTATTTGCCAATAAAGATGACTCTAAAGACTCTAGATTTTGATCTTCATTACCTGTATCAAAAGCAGAAACAGCCACTGCATATTGCCAGCCGTTAAGCAAATTTTCTATGCTGTATTTATATTTATAGATGTTAGTATCTCCATCAAATTTAATTGGTGTTGCCAATCTGATTGGTTCTAGGCCAATTTCATTTGCAATTGAGTTTCCTACTGAATCAAATTCAGCTATCGGGATTAAATCTCTTAATAAGTTGGAAACTCCTGTTACATCAAATCCTAATTTGGTTAAGTAAATTCTATACCCCTCAAAGTCTTGTGTTTGAGAAATTGGATCGATAGAAGCTTCAGCCTCATCTGACCAATAAATATCTACTCTATTGTCATCTACCTCAACTCTGGTGCTTGGAATATCAGGTGGTGACGGCAGTATGAACCGCGTTGTTTTGCCATTCCCATCTTTATCCTCTTCAGGATCTAATATCCCATTAAAGTTAACATCTTCACCATTAAACGCAGTTTGTGCCCTCTGTGCGTTGGCAATAAATTGAGCTTGTTGGGCAATTGTATTGTCGGTATTTGGGTTGCCGTCGTCTAACTTTTCGCCTAAAATAAAAGCATAAGAAACCTTTATAGTATCACCTGCTCTAAAATCTCTGAACGGACCAACTGAAACCAAATCAGATCGGTTACCCGCTATATTCAGTTGCTCTTGAAAAGTTCCTCCTCCGCAATTATTATCAACTGTCCAACAAGGATCTTCGTCAATACCTCTAGATAATCTTTGATAACGCTGAGCATCACCCTGAGGGGCTTGGAATGTTCCTGTACCAGGTACATTAAATTGCCAAGCGTTGTAATGTGATTTAAAGGTTGAATCTAGTTTTGGGTGATGGAAACCAAACTTATCGCTGGCGCCAAGAAACTTCTGACCTATGTAAGAGTTTGTGAATCCAATATCTCCACTATGATCGTAGCAATATGTTATTGCAAGAGAATCGATATATCCATTTCCTCCTTTATTATAAAAAGCTGCACCACCTGAACCGGGAGGAGTTATGTTTATGTTCCTTACAACCGTATTAGCCCATAGCCCTAAGTAAAAACTATCTAATAAGTTAACATCACCTTGATTTCCCAGATTAATAATTTCCATATCTACGAATATGATAAAATCACTAAATGCAAAGTTGAAATTATAGGTCTTTTGATTTACCTGTATATAAAGTGGTTGGGTATGACTTGCAATAGGATTGTTTGTACCCGGAATTATCAAGTTCTTATCAGTATAAGAAGCTACATAATCTTGATGAGAAACAGCAAAGGGGGAATAAAAGGGACTGTCTTTAAAAGTAGATTGTTCTAGAAGTTGAGAACCTATTGGACCTGTAAATTCAAAACCTGCTGAACCAGTTCGGTAACCTTGAGGAGCATCTAAAGCTGCTGTAGAAACTAAAAATGATCCATTTCTAATTCCACCAAACCAAAAACCTGATTCAAATAAATGTTCGGTACCAGAACCTGCAGGATACTCACCTGATTCATTTGAAGTCCCATCTCGGTAGCCTCTAAACGCATTTCCAAATGTTCCAACGTTGGTAACCGCCATTCTCACGTTCGAACTAGTTGTAACTTTTTCTTCAAAAGAAGTTGTTTGAGCAGAAGCAACAACTATCAGGGAAAGACAGAAGATTAAAAATCTAGTTTTCATTCAGCGTTTTTAATAGTAAGCCCGCCGGTTATCAATTCAATTTACATTGAATAGGTGCCTTGACTTTTACATCTTTTATGCAACACAAAATTTCGCAAACCAAGTTGTTTGCTCAAGTATTACATGTTAAATCTTTATTAACTTTTTGACTGACTTTAATCCTTCAGTTGAACTTAACCTTAAAAAGTAAGTCCCTCTGCTGAATTCAGCCATATTTATTTCAATTCTATTCTTATTTAAAACTAAAGCTGCTTTTAAAACTTTTCCGCTCATATCAACTAATTCAATTGACTTTATTGCGACTGAATTATCATTTATGCTAAGCACTAATTTATCTGTTACCGGATTGTTATACTCCACATCAAAATTGAACTGCTGCTCTGAAATCTTATTTGCAGCCGGTAGTGTAACTTTTAAATCCATCATTACTGGCAAATGATCGCTTAAATCAAACAATGCATTTGCTACAAAAAATGGTACTGAATTGTTTGTTGGACTTTTTATGGACCCATTAAAACGATTCCCATCTTGCCCTAATGCTTCATAGGTATTTGCAATGTATTCAACCTTGTCTGTATTATTGATTACCTCGTCCGAAGCAAGAATAAAATCGAAACGATCGTCCATTCCTCCACCTGCTGCACAACCGCCACTTGTTCTTGTCGACTGTGTGTGAACATCAGCATAAATTGAATTATTAGTCCAAGTACCCACTCTGTTAACGGGATCGAAGAAATTTAAAGAAGGGTCTGGAGTGTAAAAAACTAAATCTAAAAATGCAGGCTCAGATGCGCGGTATACATTTAAATCACCCATAAAAAAGTAATTTCCTGTAGCATTAATGGTATCCAAGTAGGCCATTACAGCTTCTGTAGCTTCTGCCCTCTCGTTTCTATCGGCAGTTGTGTTACCTGCTTTTAAGTGAGCTCCAATAAAGTGCAAGTAAGTTGTATCTCCATGCTGAGCAAGATTTGGATCATTGTAGTACAAGGTATATATATCGATTAATCTTACTAAATCAATATTATTTAAACCCTTTTGTATGGTTGTTTGACTTTCTAAAATCAACTTATTACTGTTGTAATACAACATATTCGTTAAGCTAGACCCACTAGTAATTGTGTAGTTAGCCATATTATAATAATTCCTTCCGTTTTGGTTGAAAGAACTATTTAATAAGGTAAAAGCATTAATTCCATTAGGAGAACCACCTAGTTCGCAAGCGACAACAACATCAGGAAGCGTGTGATCAATAATTATCTCTAAAGCATTTTCTTTAGTCGTTGGATTATTGTTGGTGTTATTACATTGATTGGTTGAATTTCTATAATTCAATAGGTTATATGTCATAACCTTGAGGGTATCAAAACTTTGAGCCTTTAGGTTATAACTCAAGTTCATTAGAAAGATTAACAACAATATTGGTAGACTGTTTTTCATACTTGTTTTAACAGTATGCAAAAATACCTAAACCTAAAGGGACTATTTGTTAATTTAAAATGAAGCTATTGTTTTTTATTAACTATTGTTGAAAAGCACGTTAAACAAAATAGAATTACTTTAAGTCAATTGATAGGATTAATTTCGCATTCTCATGGTGGAAATCTTCGACATACAAATACCCATTGAGGATGAACAAACCTTAAAAACTGACTTTGAGTTTGCGAGTCATCACTTAAACATACAGCAAGAACGGATTAAGTCATGCAAACTAATCAAACGTTCATTAGATGCTAGAAAAAGGGCCATTAAAGTCAATCTTCGTTTTCAAGTATTTATAGATAATCTTCCTCCAAAAAGTGAAGCCCCATTTACTTTAAAAAATGTAAAAGAGAAACAGGAAGTTTATATTATCGGCAGCGGTCCTGCAGGTTTGTTTGCTGCATTAGAATTAATTCATCAAGGATTAAAACCCATTATTTATGAACGTGGTAAAAATGTAAAAGCCCGAAGAAGGGATTTAGCTAAACTCAACAAGGAGCATGTGGTAAATCCTGAATCTAACTATTGTTTTGGAGAAGGTGGTGCAGGAACCTATTCGGATGGAAAGCTTTACACTCGTTCTAAAAAAAGAGGTGATGTAGATCGTATATTAAAAGGTTTAATTCAGTTTGGAGCTGAAGAAAATATTAGCATAGAAGCTCATCCACATATTGGAACTAACAAACTACCCAAGATAATTGAGGCTATTCGAGAAGCAATAATTGAAGCAGGTGGAGAAGTTCATTTTGAGTCAAAACTGACAGATGTAAAATATGCAGATGGTAAAATCAAAAGCATTTTAATCAATGATTCAAAAGAAGTTGCTGTCAATTATTTGATTTTAGCAACGGGCCATTCTGCTCGTGATATTTTTGAATTATTAAATTCTAAAAAGATCGAAATAAAAGCCAAACCTTTTGCATTAGGAGTTAGAGTTGAGCACCCTCAAGAATTAATTGATAAAATTCAATACAAAAGAAACGATAGAGGGGAATTGCTGCCACCTGCCGCTTATAAATTAGTAAAGCAAATTGATGATAAAGGAGTTTACTCCTTTTGCATGTGCCCGGGTGGAATTATTGCTCCTTGCGCTACTGATAAAGGAGAAATTGTAACCAATGGTTGGTCTCCTTCTCGCCGAAACAATCCTTTTGCAAATTCAGGAATTGTGGTTCCGGTCGAAGAAGATGATTGGTCGGCTTATAAAAAAGATGGTGCATTAGCTGCTTTAAGATTTCAGCAGAATATCGAAAAGATGGCATTTGAGGCTATAAATACGAATACAGATAGCCAATTAGCACCTGCTCAAGCTTTATTAGATTTTGTAGAAGGTAGAGCAAGTAAATTACTTCCTAAATGTTCTTATTTCCCAGGTCTGGTTGCCGCTCGCTTAGACCAAATTTTGCCCGGATTTATTGCAAAACGCTTACAAAAAGCATTTAGAGCTTTTGGTAAAAGTATGCCAGGTTATCTAAGCAATGACGCTATTATTGTAGGTGTAGAAAGTAGAACCTCCTCCCCTGTTTCTATTCCAAGAGATAGAGAAACAATGCAACACACTCAATTAATAAATTTTTATCCTTGCGGTGAAGGAGCAGGCTATGCAGGCGGTATTGTTTCAGCTGCAATTGATGGAGTTAAGGTTGCTGGAAAAATAAAAGAGATAATTACGAATTAAGAATGATTCAATTAAGAATTGTTGTCTGCTTCGACTATCGCTCAGTATGACAACAATTCAGTTTTTCGTAATTCCCAGATTCATAATTCGCAATTAAACCCTCCTCCTAAACTCTGCCAAAATAACTGCCGTAGCAATCGAAACATTCATCGATTCAACTTTACCTTGCTGTGGTACTTTTATTTTATTTCCTGCAAAAGAATATATCTCGTCACTAATGCCATGAGATTCGCTACCCATTATAATATATGAAGGCGAAGAAATTTTAATTTCATATATATTCTCCCCTTGCAAAGAACTTGCAAAAACTTGGTTTGGGTCTAATTCCTTAAGGTATTCTTCTAAATTAGTGTAAAAAACTTGAACTCTAAAAATAGAACCCATACTTGCTTGCACTACTTTTTCATTAAAACAATCTACCGTTTCTTCGGAGCAAACAATTTTATTTACTCCAAAAGTTTCGGCCGTTCTAATAATGGTTCCTAAATTTCCTGGGTCCTTAATATTATCTAAAATCAAGGTTACATCATTTTCATATGTGGCAATTTCAGGAAAAGATACAATTGCTAATACTCCGGGTGAGGTTTTTAAAACAGACATCTTTTGCATCTCCTTCTCCACTATCTCAATATATTCTATTTCAAGGTCATTTTTGCTCAACCAAGCATTGGTAGCAAACAAATACTTAATATCAGCCTTTTCCTGAATAGCCTCTTTAATCAATTTTGTTCCTTCAATCACAAATAGCTTTTCAGCATTTCTATTCTTTTTTAATCGTAATGATCGAACTAATTTTTCTTGCTTCTTACTTAACATATTCGGATTAGCTAACTTCGCCTCTCCATGCAAAAAAGAAGCAAACACATTTATCTATTATTTATCAAAAGTAAGTTTTTGCTCTTGATTGTATTTGCCTCTATTATTCAATCTTGTAGCACTACAAAACACCTTAAAGAAGACGAAAAGTTACTATCTAAGGTAAAAATTAAATATGAAGACAAGGCAGTCTATCAAGAGGATTTACTTTCAATTTCTAAACAGAAGCCAAACCGAAAATTATTAGGGGTATTTAAATTGTACTTAGGGGTTTACAATCTTTATTATAATAAAGAAAACAGTAAAATTAAAAATAACATTGGTGAAGCACCGATTATTTTCGACTCTACCTTAGTTGAGAATTCTGCAGAGTTAATGCATAAATACCTTAAAAATAGAGGTTATTATAAAAATGAAGTCAATACAGAGGTTGTTCCTAAACGAAAAAAAGTTAAACTAAAATATATCGTAAAAGCAGGAAACCAATACCAAATAAACCTGGTTAATACCCAAATCAAAGATCCTAAAATTGAAGCTATTTATGAAAATAGCAAGAACAAGAGTTACATTAAAGAAGGCGAGCCTTTCGATATTGAGCTAATGAACAAGGAGAGAAAACGGGTAGAAAAAACTCTGAAAAATAAAGGGTACTTCAAGTTCTCAAAAGAGTTTGTCTTATTTGAAGCAGACACCTCAAATTCCAATGAATGGGCAAACATTACAACTGTTATAAAAGACAGACCGCAATATAACGAGGCAGAAGACACCACCTATACAAGACCTCATAAAACATTCTCAATAAACAAGGTTATCGTTCGATTAGATTATAGTAATCAAAGAACAAGTCAGCTTGCCGCTGATACTTCCCTGATTAATGAGATAACCTTTGTAGAGATTAATAAAGGACAGATTAGAAAGGACGTTTTAACAGGTCTTATTTATATAAAGTCAGGTGATATTTACCGACAAGATTTACAAGAACTAACCTACCGAAACCTATCTAGACTTCGTGTTTTTTCTTTTGTAAGTATCACCTATGACCAAGATTACCAATCCAACGACGATGGTTTAGTTGCCTATATTGATTTAAATTTTAGAAAACCAAAATCTTATACCATACAATCTGAAGGAACTAACAATGGTGGAAACTTGGGAATAAATGGCAATATTAGTTTTCAAAACAATAACACCTTTAGAGGTGCTGAAATTTTGAATGTTAAAGTTTCAGGTGGTCTTGAAGCTCAACAATTATTAACCGAAGACGGCGATGACCAAAATATTAGTGGCCTTTTACCTTTTAATACTTTCGAGTTTGGACCTGAGGTAAACTTAGAAGTTCCTCGATTCCTACTACCAATAAAATCAACCAAACTATCTCAAAAGGGCAACCCAAGAACTACTTTTAATGCTTCGTTTAATTTACAAGACCGACCAGATTATCGTAGAAGTGTTACCAAAACATTTATCTCTTATGCTTGGAATGAAACAATTACCAAAACGCACATAATTCAACCGATAGACCTGAGTTACATTCGTTTAGACCCTAGTGCTGAATTTGAACAAGTTCTTGAAGGGATAAGAAATCCATTTTTAAGAAATACCTATACCGATAACTTAATTTTAGCCTCTAAGTATAGCTTTATCTTAAATACTCAAAATGACAATCGTTTAAAGAATCACTTTTATTTAAGATTTAACATAGAGTCTGCAGGAAATTTTGTTTCTCTATTTGCTCAGAATGCTAACTTGCAAGAAAATGAAGAGGGAGCTCAGCTTATTGCCGATGTTCCTTTTGCGCAATATATGCGAAGTGACTTTGATTTTAGATATTATCAAAATTTCGAATTCAACAGTATCGTATTTCGTTTGGCTAGTGGCGTAGGTTTACCTTATGGAAATTCATCGGCTATGCCTTTCGAAAAAAGTTTTTACGCAGGTGGAGCAAACGGAATTAGAGCTTGGCAAGCACGTCAATTAGGTCCAGGTAATTTACCCGACTCTTCTACTTTTACGGTAGACCAAATTGGTAATATGAGTATTGAAGGTAATATTGAATACCGCTTTGGAATTACAAAAGTATTAGAGGGTGCTGCATTTATAGATGCTGGTAACATTTGGAATCTCAACCAAGAAGACAGTAGACCTGACACTCAATTCGAATTTAGTAAATTATGGAGAGGCACGGCTTTAGGTGTTGGCCTGGGTATGCGACTTAACTTTACCTTTTTTGTTTTTAGATTAGATTTCGCCGCTCCAATAAAAGACCCAGCCGAAGAAAACCCTGAAACTATAAAGCCGCAATGGGGCAATACCAACCTAAATTTTGGTATTGGATACCCTTTCTAATTTGTGAATAGAATTATATATAAGTCGAGTTTCTCGAATAGTTTAAAATTATTAGCTTTACCGCTCGATTTTCTTAGCAAAACATTATGTCAATTAACAACATTGAAGAATTATTAGGGTCAGAAAGAGACTCATTATTAAATCACGAATGCACAACCATATCTAAGGATTTATTGCATTTACCAGGTGGCGATTTTGTGAATCGCTCATTTGCGCAGACAAATAGAAACCCTCAAGTTTTAAGAAGCCTATCAGATTTATACAATCATGGTAGGTTAAGTGGAACGGGTTATGTATCTATTTTACCTGTAGACCAAGGGATTGAACATACAGGTGGAGCTTCATTCGCCCCAAACCCAATTTATTTTGATCCTGAGAATATTGTAAAATTAGCGATTGAAGGTGGTTGTAATGCAGTTGCTTCTACTTTTGGTGTTCTGGCAGCATGCTCTAGAAACTATGCACATAAAATACCATTTATTGTAAAATTAAATCACAATGAATTATTGACTTACCCAAATACTTTCTCCCAAATCTCATTTGGTTCTGTTGATGAGGCTTGGAATTTGGGTGCTACTGCTGTTGGAGCAACCATTTATTTTGGTTCGGAAGATAGCAATAGACAAATTATAGAAATTGCAGAAGCATTTGAAAGAGCGCATGAATTAGGAATGGCCACAATCTTATGGTGCTACCTTAGAAATAGTGACTTTAAAAAAGATGGTGTAGATTACCATACTTCAACAGATATTACAGCACAAGCTAATCATTTAGGAGTAACAATTCAGGCAGATATTATTAAGCAAAAACTACCTACCAATAATGGCGGATTTAATGCAATTGGCTTTGGCAAAACACATGATAAGATGTATTCAGAATTAAGTTCCGATCATCCAATTGATTTATGTCGTTACCAAGTGGCTAACTGCTATATGGGAAGAAATGGCCTAATTAACTCCGGTGGTACATCTGCAGGTGCAACTGATTTAGCTGAAGCTGTAACAACAGCTGTTATTAATAAAAGAGCCGGTGGACACGGATTAATTTCCGGAAGAAAAGCATTCCAAAAGCCAATGAAAGAAGGTGTTGGATTATTAAATGCGATTCAAGATGTTTATCTTGCAAAAGAAATTACAATAAGTTAATTGAAATTATAACTCAATATGGGTTGGTTTAAAAGAATAAAGCACGGTATCCTAACTCCTACAACGGAGAAAAAAGAAACACCTGAAGGTCTTTGGTACAAGTGTCCTAAATGTAATACTGTTCATCCTCAAGAAGATCACAAAGGCAATTTAAGTGTTTGTTTAGATTGTGGTCATCATGAAAGAGTTGGGTCAGAAGATTATTTTCAAATTTTATTTGATGATGGAAAATATTCTGAAATCAATAAAAACATGACATCTGGCGATCCTTTAAAGTTTGAGGATACAAAACCATATAAGGACAGAGTAAAGGCAACACAGAAAAAAACAAAATTAAAAGACGCTGTTCGCACAGCTCATGGAATGGTTGATGGACAAAAATTAATGGTTGCGGCTATGGATTTTAAGTTTATTGGAGGTTCTATGGGTTCTGTAGTTGGAGAAAAAATTGCTCGAGCAATTGACTACTGCATTAAAAACGACATGGCTTTCATGATGATTTCTAAATCCGGTGGAGCTAGAATGATGGAGGCAGCATTTTCATTAATGCAAATGGCAAAGACTTCTGCAAAATTGACGCAATTAGCAGATGCTAAATTGCCATACCTTTCATTTTTAACAGATCCAACAACTGGTGGTGTAACTGCATCTTTTGCCATGCTAGGAGATTTAAACTTTGCAGAACCAAACGCTTTAATAGGTTTTGCAGGACCAAGAGTTGTAAAAGAAACAATTGGTAAAGATTTACCCGAAGGATTTCAGCGTTCTGAGTTCTTATTGGAACACGGATTTTTAGATTTTATTACTGAAAGACAGCATCTTAAATCAAATGTTGCAAAAGTTTTAAGAATGTTAAAAATTAAAGAAGATATTCAATAATATTTTTTACATTTGCACCCTCAAATTATTAAGGACGATATGACGCTTACAACTGAAAAGAAACAAGCTATTTTTGAAAAATACGGAGCTGACAAGAAAAACACTGGATCTACAGAGGGACAGATTGCTCTATTCACAGAAAGAATTAACCATTTAACTGGCCACTTAAAGGCGAATCAAAAAGATTTTAATACAGAAAGATCTTTAGTTAGATTAGTAGGAAAGAGAAGATCTTTATTAGACTACTTGAAAGCTAAAGATATTCTAAAATATAGAGAGCTTATTAAAGAATTAGGAATTAGAAAATAATCACTACAATTTACATAAGCTTAAATTAAATTTCAATAGAAGGGGGACATTTGAAAATGATCCCCCTTTTCTATTTTTAAAAATGTACACAGATAAATTATATATATGTCACAAAAAGCAATAACACAGACAATGACTCTTCCTGATGGCAGGGAGATTAGCTTAGAAACAGGTAAGCTAGCAAAACAAGCAGACGGATCAATCGTCTTAAAAATGGGTAATACCATGCTATTAGCAACAGTAGTTGCGGAACAATCAGCAGGAGAAGATGTAGATTTTCTTCCTTTAATGGTCGATTACAGAGAGAAATTCTCTGCAGTAGGAAGATTCCCAGGTGGATTCTTAAAAAGAGAAAACAGACCATCTGATGGTGAAGTATTAATTTCTAGACTAGTAGATAGAGCGTTAAGACCTCTATTCCCTGGAGATTTTCACGCAAGCACAATCGTTACAATTTCTTTAATCTCAGGAGAAGAGAATATTGCAACAGATTCATTAGCGTGTTTGGCAGCATCTGCAGCAATTATGGTTTCAGATATTCCTTTTCAGGAAGCAACGTCTGAAGTAAGAGTTGCAAGAATTGATGGAAAATGGTCAATTAATCCAAACCTTGATGTTTTACCTAATGCCGATATCGACCTAATGGTAGCCGGTACGATGGAAAGTGTAGTGATGGTGGAAGGTGAAATGCTTGAAGTTTCTGAAGCAGAAATGTTAGAAGGAATAAAAGAAGCACATAAAGCCATACAAGCGCAATGTAAAGCACAAAATGATTTAGCAGCTCAAGTTGAAAAAGCAGCTAATAAAAGAGAATATAATCACGAAAAAAGTGATGAAGATCTATTATCTAAAATCAAAGATTTCGCTTATGATAGATGTTATGAAGTAGCTAAAAAAGGCACGAATGACAAATATCAAAGAGCTGCTGATTTTGGAGCAATTAAGGAAGATTTCATTGCAACATTAGAAGAAGACTTTGTAAAAGCAAATGGCTTTTTGTTGAAACAATACTTTAGTAAAGTTCAAAAAGAAGCTGTAAGAAATTGTATGCTTACTGAAAAGGTAAGATTAGATGGTAGAGCAATGGATCAAATCAGAGATATCTGGTCTGAAATCGATTATTTACCTGGTTCTCACGGTTCTGCAGTGTTTACTAGAGGAGAAACTCAATCATTAGTTTCTGTTACTTTAGGTAGCAAAATGGATGAGCAAAGAGTTGATAGAGCTTTAATTACTGAATCGGAGAAGTTTTTATTGCACTATAACTTTCCATCTTTTTCAACAGGAGAAGCTAGACCAAATAGAGGTCCGGGAAGAAGAGAAATTGGTCATGGTAACTTAGCAATGAGAGCACTAAAGCCAATGATTCCAACAGGAACAGATAACCCATATACCATTAGAGTAGTTTCAGATATTTTAGAATCGAATGGTTCTTCATCCATGGCTTCTGTTTGTGGTGGTTCTTTAGCCTTAATGGATGCAGGTGTTAAATTGAAGAAGCCAGTTTCAGGTATCGCTATGGGATTGATTAGCGGTGGAACAAATGATAACTATGTAGTTCTTTCTGATATTTTAGGTGATGAAGATCATTTAGGTGATATGGACTTTAAAGTAACAGGTACCAAAGATGGTATTACTGCTTGTCAAATGGATATTAAAGTAGATGGACTATCATTTGATGTTTTACAGGAAGCTTTAAACCAAGCGAAAGCTGGTAGATTGCATATTCTTGGTGAAATGGCTAAAACGATTGAGGCTCCTAGAGATAATTACAAGCCTAACGCTCCTAGAATTATCCAGTTAACAATTCCTAAGGATATGATTGGTGCAGTAATTGGACCAGGAGGAAAGATTATTCAGGCAATTCAAGAAGAAACAGGAACTACAATTGTACTTGAAGAAGTTGATAACATGGGTGTTATAGATATCGTTTCTACTGACCAAGATGGTTCTGATGCAGCTGTTGCAAGAATTAAGGCAATAACAGCTGTTCCAGAAGTAGGTGAAACTTATCGAGGAAAAGTAAAATCAATTGTTGCATTTGGTGCATTTGTTGAAATTTTACCTGGACAAGACGGTTTACTACATATTTCTGAAATCGATCACAAACGTGTTGAAAAAGTAGAAGATGAATTGAAAGAAGGAGAAATGATTGATGTTCAATTAGTAGCAATTGATCCTAAAACTAAAAAGTTTAAACTCTCTAGAAAAGCTTTATTACCGAAGCCTGAGAAAAAAGACTAAGTTTTTAGTTCACAACATATTAAAGAAGCCCATTCGTTTTGAAACGAATGGGCTTCTTTATTTATAATCATTCTAAATAAAATGCTATCACTGTTTAAGTCACTGACCCGACCCTGTTTCTGTCTATATTTATAAGGACTTATCTACCAAAGTCTTAGAAATACTTTCTTACTAACCATTTAAAAGCAGTCAGGGAATGAGACAACTAAAAATTAGTAAAAGCATTACCAACCGCCAAACTGTATCACTTGATCGCTACCTTCAAGAAATTGGAAGAGTAGACCTAATAACCGCTGAAGAAGAAGTTCAGTTAGCCAGAAGAATAAAGGATGGTGATACTCTAGCGCTTGAAAAACTAACAAAAGCAAATTTGCGCTTTGTTGTATCAGTTTCAAAACAATACCATAACCAAGGATTAAGCCTTCCAGATTTAATTAATGAAGGTAACTTAGGTTTGATTAAAGCGGCACAACGATTTGATGAAACAAGAGGATTTAAATTTATCTCCTATGCAGTTTGGTGGATTCGTCAATCAATTCTGCAAGCTTTAGCAGAGCAATCAAGAATTGTAAGGCTTCCACTTAACAAAATTGGTACAATAAATAAGGTACGTAAAACCTTTAACGATTTAGAACAGCAGTATGAAAGAGATCCACAGGACCACGAAATTGCAGAACTAATGGACATCACTGTCGCTGAAGTAAAAAACTCCATGCGCAATAATAGCCGGCATGTTTCTATGGATGCTCCAATATCTAACACAGAAGATAGCAGTAATATGTACGAAGTCATGTGTGATGAAGACCTTGCTGATCCCGACAAGGTTTTAATAAATGAATCATTAAGTAAAGAAATTGAAAGTACTCTAAAATCTTTACCATCGAGAGAAGCCGAAGTAATTCGCATGTTTTTTGGTTTAAATGGCAGAAGACAACATAGCTTAGAAGAAATTGGCTATTATTTTGAATTAACTCGAGAAAGAGTTAGACAGATTAAAGAAAAAGCTGTAAGAAGATTAAAAGTAAGCTCGCGTTGTAAAGTTCTAAAAACTTATTTGGGTTAAAGCTTATGGATATGGTTTAATAAACCATTACTTTTGCCAAAAATATATTTTATGGCTTATTTAATCGCACCCTCTATTCTAGCAGCAGATTTCGCAAATCTTAGATCAGCTTGTGATACT
>ERZ1039804.356-NODE-356-length-29956-cov-7.563192_pt1 | contig 29956 bp, 26 predicted proteins | sample MGYA00383089_ERZ1039804 | MGnify/ENA primary metagenome ERZ1039804 (study PRJEB29581, sample SAMEA5548359) | metagenome | biome: marine; feature: coastal; material: water | depth 1 m | study: Short-term variability in the microbial, nano- and picoplankton dynamics...
TATTTCCTACAATTGCAATAACTTCTCCGGCCTTAACAATATCGCCTATCTTTTTTAGTAAAACAGAGTTGTGCTTATAAATACTTATTAATTCATTGTGGTGCTGAACAACAACTACATTGCCTGTTTCGGCTGTCCAGGAGGCAAAAACAACCTTTCCGTGTAAAGTACTTTTTACCCCCGCATCCTGCTCGGCAACAACGTCAACTCCATAATGTTCTTCGTCTGTTTTAAACTCTTTGGAAATTATGCCATCAATAGGTTGGAAGAAATGAAAGTAAGCCAGCGATTTGGACTCATCAGCGATGGATAGATTGATGAAATTATCGGGTAGTATTGCACTTTTATCTTGATGTATTGCTATTTTTTCAAGAGACATTTGATTGATGGAATCGACGGGTATTCCAAAATCATTTAGCGTACTATCTAATTTTAAACTGTAGGTGATTTCTCCAGTTACCGTTTTTTGTAAATTGAATAATTGTTTTTGCAGTTCAATTAAATGTTGATGGTCATTAGCCGATTCATACCCAGGAATTACTAATGATTTAATTGGTGTAAAGGCAATGATAGCATATGTTATAAGTGAAACAGATAAAGCACTTCCGGCAATCCATGCCATTAGTCGTCCACGTGAAATATCACGACTATAAACTTCAAGTAATAAGTTTTTATTGACAATAGAGAGGTGATAGCGAACTTTTAATCGTTCCCAAAAGGTTCTTGTTTGATTGTTTTTTTTCTCTTTCATTAACACTTCTGTTCAATACAAAATTAAGCATTTACTTTAAGTAAATACCTAATTCTTAACCAAGGGATGATGAGTTAATTTTTAATCAAACAAAGATTTTAATTCAGGCGCTTCACTAGGTTTTAATTTTCCTGCCATTATTAAATTAAGTTGTCTTCTTCGTAAAGCAGCGTCAAACCTTTCTTTTTCATCATCAGTTTCAGCTGTTAAAGCTGGAACCTCAATAGGCCTTCCAATTTGATCAACAGCAACAAAAGTGTAAATAGCTTCATTATGCATTGTTCTTACACCCGTCATATGATCCTCAACCCAAACATCCATAACCACTTCCATACTGGAAGTAAATGCTCTTGAAACCTTAGCCTCAATGGTAACAATATCCCCAAGCCTGATTGCTTTTTGAAAAGCAACTTTACCAACAGAGGCAGTGACAACAACCCTTCTGCAATGCCTATGAGCGCTAATAGCACCTACTACATCAAGCCAGTTTAAAAGTTGGCCACCCATTAAATTTCCAAGTGTATTTGTGTTATTTGGTAATACAATATGCGATGCAGATGCGAACGTTTTACTAGCTTGGGTTGCTTTCATAGTTGCGAAGTTAAATAATCAAAAGTTTAATCTGTTGTTTGAAATAGAATTTAGTATTATTTAGCTCCTTCAAACTTAGTAGATCGGTGAACTTTTTTCTTTTTTTTAGGAATCGTATGTTCTTTTCTCGAGCCTGAATAACTTTTGCGCTCTTTATATTTTTTTCCTTTATGGTTAATATTTCCTCTGAAATGATACCATTTTTTATCAGGGTCACGGTATCCCCTTTTATTTGTTTTAGACGTTCGTTCAAATGAGTCTTTATGTTTGAAGTTTGAATTGCGCCCACTGGATCCACCGTAAGAATCTTTAAATCCTACTTGTTTTCTCCTTCCGCCACCACCACTATAAGAATCTCTCCATTTGGGCGTTATCGATTTGTTGGTACTATTACTACCTCTATAAGAATCTTTAAAGTTTGATGGAGATTGACGTCCACCAATTCCTCCATAAGAATCCTTAAATCCTAATTGTCTTTTTCTACCGGAAACACCGCCATATGAATCACGAAAACGGATTTTGTTCGCTCTGCCAGAACTACCACCATAGGCATCATTAAACCGTCTTTTAAAGGCCCTTCCTTCTAAAGTTGACTTGTATTTATCATGAAAGCGTAATTTTAACTTTCTCCCTTCAGCTTTACCACTATAACTATCCTTAAAAGTTGGATTACATCCTAGAAAGAGAAAGGATGACACACTGATTAATAGGTATGTTTTAATTTTTTGCATTTTAATTCTTGAGTAAAAACGGACTCAACGACTTTTACGGATAAGAACTAATTTAGTTTTTCTTTGTATATTTGAATTCATTAATGCCAAATAATAGCACAAATATCATTCAAATTAAAGCGACGATGTTTATCAACGCTACTGCTATTATTACCCCTATTGGGGTTTAATTTTCACATATAACATACAAACATCGTTATTTCTGATTAAATCATTATTTAATCACGTTATAATTCAATATTTTTGCGCCTTTGGCGGACAAGTCGAATAAATTAAAAAGAGAGAAATGAAAGTTCTAAAATTTGGAGGTACATCAGTAGGAACAGCAGATTCAATCCTTAAGGTTGGTCAGATTGTAAAGGATGAATCAAAGGAGGAGAGAGTGATTGTTGTTGTTTCAGCAATGTCTCAAGTAACCAACAAGCTTTTAAATGCAAGCAACTTGGCGGCAACCGGCGATGAATCTTATAAAGAGATTACCAAAGAAATTGAGAATAAACACTTCGATGCGATTCGTACTTTAGTTCCGATTGATCAACAAAGTGGAGTAATTGCAAACGTTAAAGTACTTTTAAATCGATTAGAAGATGTCCTAACAGGCGTTTTTTTAGTGCAGGAATTATCTCCAAAAACATCTGATTTTATTGCAAGCTTCGGTGAGCAACTTTCGTCAATTATCGTTTCACAAGCATTAGGAGCTGAATTAGTAGATTCGAAAAGTTTAATTAAAACAGATAAAACGTTTGGTGGAGCTGCTGTGTTACATGACACAACTTATCAAAATATTAAAGAATTTTTCTCGGTAAATGATGCACAAGTATTCGTTGCTCCTGGGTTTGTTGCTTCAACAGAGAGTGGGATTACTTCAACTTTAGGTAGAGGAGGTTCGGATTTTTCAGCAGCGCTTTATGCTTCTGGGGTTGATGCATCAGAATTACAAATTTGGACGGACGTTAGCGGAATGTATACTGCTGATCCAAGAAAAGTTAAATCGGCATTTCCTGTGAAATTTGCTTCCTACAGAGAGGCAATGGAATTATCACATTTTGGAGCTAAAGTAATTTATCCTCCAACGATTTCTCCAGTTTATAAAAAAGGAATTCCTTTAAAAATTAAAAATACGTTTGCCCCAGAGGATCAAGGAACCTTGATAACTGCAAGTGCAGATGAAGGAATGCCAATTAAAGGTATTAGCTCAATTGATAAAATAGCGTTAGCAAGCTTAAGCGGTTCTGGAATGATTGGAATCCCCGGAATTTCAGCGCGTTTGTTTGGAGCCTTGTCAAGAGCATCAGTTAATATCATATTAATCACGCAGGCCTCTTCGGAACATTCAATTTCATTTGCAATTAGTCCAGATGATATAGATGTTGCTGTAGAAGCAGTAAAAGAAGAATTTACGTTTGAAATTCAAACAGGAAAAGTAAATAGCCCTCGGGTTGAAACTGGCTTGTCAATTGTTGCTTTAGTTGGTGAGAAAATGAGCGGACAAGTTAATGTGAGTGGTAAAATGTTTAATGCTCTTGGAAGTAATGGTGTCAATTTAAGAGCCATTGCGCAAGGGTCGTCAGAAAGAAATATCTCAGCTGTGATAGAAGAAAAAGATGTGAAAAAGGCACTTAACGTGTTACACGAAAATCATTTTGAAGGATCAAATAAAGTATTGAATTTATTTGTTGTTGGAGTTGGTAACGTAGGGGGAACTCTTATTGATCAAATTAAACAACAACAAAGTATTTTACTAAAAAATGCAAATATCGATGTAAGAGTTGTTGGTTTAGCAAATTCTAGAAAAATGCTTTTAAGTGATCAAAGCATTGACTTAAATGATTGGCAATCTCACGTGGATGCTGCTGATGAAGTATTTGATAAGGATGCTTTAATTGAACGAATCAAGGAGCTTAACTTACGAAACAGTGTTTTTGTTGATTGTACTGCAAACTACGAAATTGCATCTGTTTACAAAGCGGCTTTATCAAACAACGTTAATGTTGTTACAGCAAACAAAATTGCATGCTCTTCGGATTATAAATCATACCAAGAGTTAAAAGCAATTTGCCTTAAAAACAATGTGAAGCTTTTGTACGAAACAAACGTTGGAGCTGGGCTACCCGTTATTGGAACAATTAACGATTTAGTGAATTCTGGAGATAAAATCCAAAAAATTGAAGCTACTGTTTCCGGATCGTTAAACTTCATTTTTAATACTTATGATGGGAATAACACTTTTCATGATGTTGTCATGTCAGCAAAGTCGGAAGGTTATACTGAGCCAGATCCAAGAATTGATTTATCAGGAGTTGATGTTAAGCGTAAAATCTTAATCTTAGTTCGTGAAGCTGGAATTAAAATGGAATTTGAAGACATCGAAGTAAAAGATATTCTTCCAAAGGCATGTTTTGAAGTTGATTCTGTAGAGGATTTCTTTGAAGTGCTTAAAAAAGACGAAGCTGTTTTTAAGAAAATGGTAAACGACGCGCAAGCACAAACAAGAAAATTGAGGGTTATTGCAAAGTTTGAAGATGGAAAAGCAACTGTTGAATTACAAGCTGTAGATTCGAATCACCCTTTTTACAACTTACAAGGAACGGACAACACAGTTGCTTTATATACGGATAGATATGTAGCACAGCCAATGGTTATACAAGGGGCAGGAGCAGGAGCAGGAGTTACTGCTGCTGGTGTTTTTGCCGATATCGTTAGACTTGCAAATTACTAAACAATGGATCAAGTAAAAGTTTTTGCCCCAGCAACTATAGCCAATGTGGCTTGTGGTTTTGATGTTTTAGGGTTAGCGTTAGATTATCCTGGTGATGAGGTTTTGATTAAAAAAACGGATTCGAAGCAAATCATAATTACGGCTTGTCATAATGCCGAAAATCTTCCTTTGGAAGCGGATAAGAATGTCGCAGGGGTTGCAGTAAAAGCATTACTTGATAAATTAGGATCTGATCAAGGTTTTGAAATTGAATTAACAAAAGGGGTAAAACCTGGAAGTGGAATAGGTAGTTCGGCGGCTAGTTCAGCTGCTGCTGTTATTGCAGTTAATCACCTTTTGGGAGAACCTTTTACTCGTAAAGAGTTAGTTGAATTTGCAATGCAAGGCGAGAAGTGTGCTACTGGTGTTGCGCACGCCGATAATGTTGCACCAAGTATTTGTGGCGGATTTACGTTAGTGCGATCATATGAACCGTTAGACGTAATTAAAATTGATGCTCCAGAAGAATTATGGGCTACTGTTATTCATCCTCAGTTAGAAGTGAAAACAAGAGATGCTCGTAGAGTTTTAAAAGGTGGAATCGATTTATCTAAAGCAATTACGCAATGGGGTAATGTTGGAGGCTTAGTAGCTGGTTTATATTCTAAGGATTACGATTTAATAGGACGTTCGTTAGTGGATGTTGTAATTGAACCGATTCGATCGATTTTAATACCAGGATACGAGAATGTTAAAAAAGCAACACTCGCTGCCGGTGCTTTGGGTTGTTCTATTTCAGGATCTGGGCCGTCTATTTTTGGATTATCTAGAGGTAAAGAAACAGCATTAAAGGTTAAAAAAGCAATGGCTGAGGTATACGAACAATATGGGGTTGATTTTGAAATCCATGTTAGTCAAGTAAATTCAGAAGGCGCTAGAATAATTGAATAGAAAAGTCTTTGCAGACTAAATATCACATAAATGAAATATTACAGCACAAATAAAAAGTCAGAAGATTTATCTTTTAAAGAGGCCGTAATTAGAGGGTTAGCCCCTGATAATGGTTTGTATTTTCCCGAAAGAATTGAAAAATTACCAGAAGGATTAATCGGGTCGGGTAAATCGATAGAAGAGTTAGGTTTTGAAGTTGCAAAGCGATTTGTAGATGGAGAAATTCCTGATGCTGATTTAGAAAGAATTGTTTCCGAGACGGTAAACTTTCCATTGCCTATTGTTGAAGTTGAAAAAGATGTTTTTTCTTTAGAATTATGGCACGGACCAACGTGTGCTTTTAAAGATGTTGGAGGACGATTTTTAGCAAGATGTTTATCTCACTTTGTACAATCAGGAGGAGAGAAAGTAACCATATTAGTAGCTACATCAGGTGATACAGGAAGCGCTGTTGCTGCTGGATTTTTAGGTGTTGAAGGGATTGATGTTGTGATTCTTTATCCAAAAGGAAAAGTATCTAAAATTCAAGAACAACAATTAACAACAATGGGTCAAAATATTACAACTTTAGAAGTTGATGGTACTTTTGATGATTGTCAAGCAATGGTTAAAGCCGCTTTTAATGATTCGGAGTTAAGATCTAAAATGAATTTATCTTCAGCAAACTCAATTAATGTAGCGCGTTTTTTACCACAATCGTTTTACTATTTCGGTTCATATGAGCAATTGGAAGATAAAAGTAAACCAGTTGTTTATTCATGCCCTTCAGGAAACTACGGTAACCTAACAGCAGGATTGTTTGCTCAAAAAATGGGGTTACCAATTGCTAAGTTCATAGCAGCTAGTAATGCAAATGATATTGTTCCTAAATACCTAGAAACTGGAGTTTACATTCCTAAACCTTCTGTTACAACAATTTCTAATGCAATGGATGTTGGTGATCCATCTAACTTTGCAAGAATTTTAGAAATTCATAACGGAGACTGGGATGCTGTTAAAGCTTCAATAGTTGGTTATTCCTATTCGGATGCGCAAACAGAAGTGGGAATGATGGATGTTATTACACGTACAGGTTATTTAATGGAACCACATGGTGTAATTGGATATATGGCTTTAAAAGAGTACCAAAAACAACATGATGTTCAAGGTATTGTTTTAGAAACTGCGCATCCAGCAAAATTTGGTGATGTTGTTGAACCTGTGATCGGACAAAAAATTGAAGTTCCGGAAAGATTGCAGGAATTTATGAGAAGAAAGAAGGTTGCAACATTGATTAATGCTGATTTTAAAGAATTGAAGGATTACTTATTAAGTAAGTAGTTATATGGAAATATAAAAAAAGGAGCACCGTTATTGATGCTCCTTTTTTGTGTAATTTAAGATTGTTACAGTAAGTTGAATTTAGCGAGTAATTCCTCTTTGTAAGATCCACCAATGGGAAGCGACTTTTCAACTCCCTCTACTTGAATTCTTCCACTTACGTGCTCGATAGATAAAACTTTATCTAAATTCACAATAAAAGATCGATGCACTCTTGCGTAATACTTTTTAGGTAGTTTCGATTCAACATCTTTCATCGTACTGTGAATTGTGTATTTACCGTGTTTTGAATAGAAATTTACATAATCCTTTAGAGCCTCAACATAAAATAAATCTTCAACACTAATTTTTATTAAGCGGCTTTTGTTTTTTACAAAGATGTAATCTTTTCCATTTTGCGTTTCACTCGCTAAACTTGAATAAACGTCAAGTTCTTTCTTGATTTCTACTGTCTTTTGATGCTTGTACAAAGCCATTTCGATTGTAGTGTGTAAATCTATTTCTTTAAAGGGTTTTAAGATATATCCATATGGTTCGGTGATTTTTGCCTTTGAAAGTGTGTTTTCATCGGCATAAGCAGTTAAAAATATGACTGGTAAGCCGTAATTTTCTTTAACAAATTCAGCAACTTCAATTCCGTTCATATCACCTTTGATCATAATATCCATTAGGAATATATCAGGCTCAATACCTTCGGTTAAAAGTTCTTTTACTTTTTCCCCTGACGATGCTATTCCTACAACATTGTAACCCAACTTTTTTAAGCTTTGTTCAATATCTTTTGCTACGATGTTTTCGTCTTCTAATATGAATACGTTAGTATTTGCCATAACTAATGTTAATTTCGTTTAAAGTTAATAGTGAATTTGCTTCCATTAGTATATTCATATTTAATTTTGCCATCAATTTGATCTACTAAAGTCAAAACTAATTGTAGTCCAAGTGAATCATTTGTTTCAATATTTAAATCTTTGGGTAAGCCAATTCCAGAATCATGCACTATAAGTATAGTTTTGTTGTTTTTTTTGGCCAATGATATTTTAATATCACCTCTTTTTGAATCCTTAAAAGCATACTTAAAACAATTGGAAACCAACTCGTTAACTATTAACCCACATGGGATAGCTGAATCTAAAGATAGGGATATATCTTCAAAATCAAAATCGAGTGAAATATTTCGATCTGGAGTCATGTATGAGTACTTTAAATTGTTGCAGAGATTCTGTAAATATTCTGGAAAATTAATCTCGGCTAGATCTACCGATTGATATAAGTTTTCATGAATGAATGCCATAGATTTGATTCTATCTTGGCACTCTCTAACTATATTTAATGTTCCTTCATCTTGAATGTATCCCCTTTGCAGATTTAAAATAGAGCTTATTACTTGTAAATTGTTTTTTACTCGGTGATGTACTTCTTTTAAAAGAACTTCTTTTTGATGAATATTTTCTTTTAAATTCTCCTCCGCTTGTTTTAAATCTTCTTCTGCTGCAGTTTTTTCATCAATTTCTTTCTTAAGATGCTTTGTTGTTTTTTCAGCAAATTCTGCTCTTAACTGCTCTTTTTCTGCTCTTTTTCTGCTTGTGATATCATGAATAACTAGTTTGGCGACAGGTTGTTGATTGTAGGTGAAAGGAACGGCACATATTTCGATATCGGTTACTCGATCTCCTGTTTTTATTTGCGATTCAAAAAATGGAGATTGTTTTCCATTAATGGCCTCTGATATCGCAATCCGTATTTGATCTTTTCTACCACTTGATATTAATGTTGAAATTGACGCCCCTATTGAAATTTGTAAAAAAGATTGCGCTTTAGGATTAAGGTATTCAATGCTTCTTTCGTTATGTAAAATTATACTATCAGGTAGTATCTCTACTAACTTTCGGTAGTTCTTTTCACTGTCTTTTAATAATTTCGCCGACTGAATTTTTTTTGTTATATCCTCCACTGTGCCTACTCTACCAATAATTTCGCCACTTAACGATTTTAATAAGTTTACTTGAACTTTAACCCATTTTTCATCCCCTTTTTTAGGAATTATTCGATATTCGTACTGTTGATTATTTTCTTGTTCTTTTAAATTAATTTGTTTGAGGACTCTTTCTTTATCGTTGTCATGAACTTTTGATAACCAATTATTCATAAATCCATCAAAGCTAGGGTATAGCGAAAGCTCTTTTAATTTATCGTTTACATAAACAACATCTCCTTTTTGGTTGGTAAGGAAAATTCCAATTGGAGCATGAGAGGCAAGTGTTCTAAAACGCGCCTCACTTTCTTTTAAAGTGTTTTCATAATCAAGTCGTTCAGAAATATCTCTGCCATTTGCAATAATTACTTCCTTACCAAAATAAGTTCCGTGGTGTAAAATCATTTCTAATGGAATTTTTTTTCCATTTTTTGTTTTACAAAGCCAATTAAATTTTTGTTGCTCGCCAGACCATGTTTTTCCTATTTTTTGAAAATCATCATCTTTATCGATTTGTAGATATCCCAATTGATCAAAAGCAACTCCTATAATTTCTGGTTTTGGGGAATCGTATTCGTTTAAAACGGACTGATTAACATCGATTACTTTTCCTTGGTTGTTTACAATGAAGATTAAATCAGAACTAGAGTTAAATATCTCAAAGTAACTTTTAATGGATTGATTTTTTTGTTCTTCAGCAATTTTTCGCAGTGTAATATCTCTTACAATTATTTGTAAAAAAACATCAGCCTCAACAGTGAAACTATTAATACTTACTTCACTATCAAATTGAGTACCATTTACATTTGAATGTTTCCAATAAAAAAATTGTGAAACGCCTTTAAGCGCTTGCTGTATGTAGTAACGATATTTAAGCAAGGAGTCTTCTCCATTTGGTTGCTTCTCAGGCATTAATTCATGCAATTTTTTTTTCGCGATTTCAACGTAACTAGGCGATTTAAACATGGATAAAGTTTTTTCATTACAATCAACCATATTCATTCCTTTAAAAATCATAATCGCGTCATTCGCTTCACTAAAAAGGAGCCGATGTTTTAATTCACTTTGCCTTAGTAATTGATCAGCCTCAATATTTTTTGAGATATCTCGGATGATTCCAAAATTTGCATAATGAAGCCCCTCAGGAGAAACTTGAGGGTACAAGGAAAGTTCTACCCAAGTAATCTTTTTGTTCGTTGTGTTTTTTATTCTAAATTGACATTTACCGGAATTTAAAGTTGCATTTACGCTATTGATTACTCCGTTGATATGCTTTTGGTCAGACTCTATAGCGTAATGATGTGGTAGTTTGTTATTTTGTTCTATTTCTTGAATAGAGGCACCGGTTATCTTTTCAATACCGTTGCTAATGAAGCTTAACCGGGCGCCATGTTCTTTAAATATTTTTTCTGTGTATATAATTTCATCGATGTTATTAATGAAAAAGGAAAGACGTTCTTCAACTGGGTCTTTATCTTTCGTTTTTAAACGATATAAGAAGAAAGTAATACCCTCTAACTCAATACTTTTTTTGTTAACAATGATTAAGTAGTTAAGTTCAAAAAGATCAAAACTTACTTCAGAATTTGGACTAGCATCAAAGTTAATGAAGTTCTCAAAATCTGATTTAATAGGTTGTTTTGGTAGGTTAGGAGCTTGTTTAAATATACGATCGTTAAAATATATTATTTCCCCAGACTCAGTAGTTATTAGAATACCCTCAGTGGAGCCATCGAAAAGCTGACTAAAATTGTTTGTCATAATTACTGAGGCTTATCTATACTTCTTAAAGGATTGCAAAATGTCATACGTAACAACTTGAAAAGGGTTTTGTTTTGGCAAAGAAATTGTTTTGGTAATTAAATTAAAATGTTTGGAACTTTTAATGCTTAAATGGTTCCATTAAAAAAAAATCTTTATTTTACTTGTAACTAAAAACAACTAACCCTTTTTTTATGAAAATATTACTTAGTAGTTTATTAATTGTAGTTTGCTCCCTGGGGACTTTTGCTCAAAAGTATATGCAAACAACCTCCAGTATTACATTTTTCTCTTCTGCTCCTTTGGAGGATATTTTTGCGGAGAGTAAAAAGTCTAAATCTATTTTGGATATAAACAGTAAGGAGATTGTAATCTTGATGAAACCGAATACCTTCATATTTAAAAATCCAATGATGCAAGAGCATTTTAATGAGGATTATATGGAATCGGCAACTTATACAAAAGCTACTTTTTCTGGCAAAATTGAAGGGATTTTTGATGTGCTAAAGGATGGTGTTTACCCAGTGAAGGTAAATGGTAAGTTAGCAATGCATGGTGTTGAGAAATTAAGAATAATTGATGGGAATATAATTGTTAAAAATGGCGTTGTTTCGATTGAATCTAAGTTTGCTGTAAAAGTCGCCGATCATGGAATTAAAGTTCCTTCTATTCAAATTAAGAATATCGCAGAAGTAGTAGAAGTAAACATAAAAATTACGTACAAAGAATTAAAAACTAAATAATGAAACATATTTTTATTTTGGTACTTTTTCTTTCTACAATTAGTACCTATGCGCAGGACGACCTTTTAGCTGCTTTAGAAGCTGAAGACTCTTTATCTGCTGGGCCTGCGGTTATTAATTCGACTTGGAAATCTACTTATTTAATCAATTTTCATACCTCTGAAACGGAGAAGAAAGGTGTGTTGGATTTTAGAATTGCTCATCGATTTGGAAATATTGATGGATTAAACGGGGGCGGACACACTTTATACGGACTGGATCAAGCTTCTAATATTAGATTTTCTTTTGATTATGGTATAACTGACGATTTTCAAATTGGAATCGGAAGAAGCAAAATAGAAGAAAATATTGATGGTTTGGTGAAATATAAGTTTTTAAAACAAAATAAAAACGGAATGCCACTCTCGTTATTAGGAATGTCGAGTGTTGCTTTTACTCCAAAAGAAGATGTGTTGGATTATTATTCAAATGTAGCTCACAGATTCTCTTATTACAATCAAATCATCATAAGTAGTAAGCTAAACTCTTGGTTCTCAGGTTTATTAAATGTGAGCCATTTTTATCGAAATTTAATCGTTCAATCTGCAGATCTTAGCCTACCAAGAGACGTTAATGGCATTTTTGGGATTGGATTAGGTATTCGTACCAAACTAACACGTAAATTATCTTTGGTAGGCGAATATTCTTATTCTTTTAATGAGCTTAGAAATAGCGAATACCAATATTCTCATCCATTGTCTTTGGGTGTGGAAATTGAAACAGGTGGTCATGTATTTCATATTAATCTTTCCAATTCTGCAGGATTAATAGGGCAAGATTTAATTAATAAAGGTCCTGATAATTGGTTAGATGGAGAATTTAAATTAGGCTTCACTATTTCAAGAGTATTTGCAATTTAATGCTTGATGACTTTAAGTACATACGCGAAGATTTTGTAGATCCTTGGTTGGGAATTATCTTTTTGACTATGGGGGTGTTAATTGCCTTTATATCACACAATTTTAGAGCGCACATTCGTAGAGTTTTATTGGCTAATTTTGTTAGTAGGGAGCTAACTAAGCATAAAAGAGATGAATCGAACAAGACTAGAAAAGCTAATATTTGGCTAAATAGTTTCTTTTTGTTGAATGTGACAATAATCTTCTATGTTTTTGCGCTTAAGACATCAATTACCTTTGGACTAAGTAATGGGTTGTTTTTTTTAGTTTGTGTGGGTAGTGTTTTTGGGTGGTATATTATAAAGTATTTAGCGCAGTATTTTATAGGGATAACATTTAAAATGAAAGAGTTAACAACATCTTATATTGAGCAATCCACGATAAAGGATAAAGCCTTTGGAATATTGGTTTTTCCCTTAGTTGTTTTAACTGTTTTTAACAGGGACTTAAGTGATGTTGTATTCTATGGAATTTTAATTATATCTGTTATATATCTGTTTTTTAGATGGATAAACGGGGTAGTATTAGGAATAAGACAAGGAAACATTCCTTTTTTGTATTCAATTTTATATATTTGCACCCTTGAAATACTGCCTGTAGTACTCGCGGTAAAGATATTTTTAGAGCCAATAATGGGCTCGTTAGCATAGCAAATAGAGAGACATGGAGAACGAAATTAATACTATTCTGGTATCTCAACCGAAACCAGAAAATAATAAATCACCATTTTTTGCCCTAGAGGCAAAGCACAATATTAAAGTTGACTTTAGATCTTTTATTCATATAGAAGGAGTTGATTTGAAGGGTTTTAGAGACCAAAGACTGAATTTACCAGATTTCACTGCAATTATTTTAACCTCAAGAAAAGCAGTTGATAATTTCTTTAGAATTTGTAAAGAATCTAAATACAATGTTCCCGATACTTTAAAGTATTTCTGTATTTCAGAAGCAGTTGCTCTTTATTTACAAAAGCATGTTGTTTATCGTAAAAGAAAGATTTTTCATGGACGTCAAAAGTTCATAGAATTGATGGAATTGATTAAAAAACACAAATCTGAGACGTTTCTTTTACCATCTTCGGATATTTTGAAGGATGTTATTCCTAATTCGTTAGATGAAGCAGGGATTAACTACAAAAGAACAATATTATATAAAACTGTTATAAGTGATTTGAGTGATTTAGAAAACGTAACTTATGATTGCTTAGTTTTTTATAGCCCTGCGGGAATAGAATCTTTATTTAAGAATTTCCCTGACTTTAAACAAAAATCAACAAGAATTGCAGTGTTTGGAGATTTCACAAAAAAAGCTGCAGAAAAGGCTGGCTTAACTGTTGATATCGGAGCCCCTGCACCCAATGCACCATCAATGACAGGTGCGATTGAAATTTATCTTAAATCAACTAATTAAAACGAATTATAACGATTAAGGGTGAATTTATTCACCCTTTTTTTGTGAACTATATTTTTTTAAAATATCCACTAATTTCTCTGCAATCTTTACTTCACTATACTCACTTCTAAGTAAGTTTAGTGTGTTGATAGATAGTTTTTTTGTTAATTCAGGATTGGACCTAAGTTTTAATATCGCATTCTTTATAGCCAACTTATTATTGGGTGTTAAAAAAACACTTTCTTCGTGCTTAAATATTTCTTTAATTCCATCAGATTCCATCGTGATGATCGGCTTACCCATCGCGGCATAATGGAATATTTTGTTAGGAATAACAAGCTTTGCCTTGGGTGTGTCGCCAAATATACCTAGACATACATCAAAATTATTAATGTGTTGAGGTAAATCAGCATATTTAATCCAACCTTCAAATTTTAAGTTGGTTAATTTTTTGTGTTTTGCCAATTGTTGCATTTCAGCATATTGAAACCCAGTTCCAACTAACCTAAACTCTATACTCGAATCGTTTTTTAATAACTCAGCAGTTTCAATAATGTGTTTAACACCTTGTAAGGGAATAAAACCACCATAAAAACCAACAACAAACTTATCGGTTTTTGTTTTAGTAGTGGGACTAAAGTCTGATAAGCATGCACCTACAGGGAGAACTTTTATTTTATTTAGTTCGATATTAAAAGTAGTATGATAATATTTTTTATGTTCTTCTGTATCCGCAATTAATAAGTCTACAGCTTTAAAAGGTAGTTTGTCTTTTAAATAGTTTTTATAAGCTCTAGGAGACCATTTTGAAACACTTTTATAGTCAAATACTTTTGTGAGATAATTAGATATTAGTGGGTCAAATACAACTGGCTTTGAAGCTTTTTTGGTAATTAATTTTACAAACTTGTGCGAGAAAGAAGGGCAGTAGATAAAATCACATTTTGTTTGAAGCCTATTAAATTCTTTAAGATTGAAATCTTTTTTTTTATTAAAAGGGAGCTCAAAAACAGTTAAGTCATCAAGTTTCCTAAGTCCTTCAAGGATAATTTTATTACGGTTATATTCAGGATTATATTTCCCAACAAACAGAATATTCATCTCGTAAAGATATTGGAAGAAAAATTGGTTCCAAACAATTTTAGAAGTTAAAATAAGATTGGAATTAGGCAGTTATGGAACCTTTTTTAAAAAAGGAACTAAGGTTTACACTTTAAATAATTGCAAACTTTTAAACTCAGATTCATAAAAGCAATTTTAGCGTAAGCATTCCTTAATATAGCAGTGTGAGTATGCTCGAACACTTCGATAATCTCCATAATGTTTCCACCGTGAATAAACTTGGCGAATTTTTTATTGAAGATTGCTTCCTTTTGGTGTAAACGATTCAATTCAGGATTTGCGTAATTATAAATCATACATTCCCTAAAAACTCGTAAGCCATACTCTAAAAACTCTTTTTGTTTTATTCTACCCATCTTGTGGATGTTCTCAATAAGTTTATCCAAGTTGAGAAAATCAACAACGTAACAAAGCCGCATCCAAGTTTGAAAAAGTTCAATAAATTTCTCGTCTCCATCAGGATTTTTTACCAGCTGAAGCGCCTTATTAAAGTTTCCGTCGGCCATCAATGCTATTGACTCTGCTAAATTATCCGGAACCCCTTCTTTTTCTATAAGGCCAGATATTATTTCCTTATCAGTAAGGTTACTTAGTTTGATAATTTGAACCCTAGAAATGATTGTAGCTAATAACTCATCGGAATTATGACCTACTAATAAAAACAAAGAGTTTGGATTGGGTTCTTCTAAAACTTTTAAAATTTTATTTGAACAATCAGTATTCATTTTCTCAGGCCACCATATAATAACAACCTTGAATTTTGCTTCGTAATTTTTAAGAATTAAGGATTTTATGATGTCCTGACTATCTAATTTGTTAATAATTGATAACTTTTCACCAGCACCTATATAATCAGTCCAATCGGATAATTCAAAGTATTCTTTTTCTTTTGAAAATTCAATCCATTGTTTAGTTAGCTTTTTACTAGAGGGCTGGGTTTTTACTTCCTTAGAAACCGCTGAAGGGAAAAAGAAATTTAAATCAGGGTGTTGAAAGTTTTGATATTTGATGCAACTGGCACAGCTACCACAGGAGTCGTCCTCTTTTGGTGTTTCACAGTTAACATATTGTGCATAAGCTAAAGCAAGTTGGTAGTTTCCTCCACCTTCACTTCCTAAAAACATTTGAGCGTGGCTAATTCGGTTTTTCTTAACCCCTTCGATTAAATGCTTTTTGGTTTCACTATGTCCTACAACATCCTTAAATAACATTACCTTAAAGATAAACCTATCAATTGGATAATAAAGGGTGTGAAGTATGGAAATGATTTATTCCTGCATTCTCCTTATTTTTTTTATCGATTCCCGAACATAATCGCTAAATTTGATGAGTTCCGAAGGGAAGAATTAAGAACGAAACTCAAAAGAAATATGAAAACTGTATCAGATTACGATTTTTCAGGAAAAAAAGCGATTGTAAGAGTTGATTTTAACGTGCCGTTAGATAAAAACTTAGTCATTACTGATGACACAAGAATTAAAGCTGCTGTTCCAACAATCAAAACTATTTTAGAGAAAGGTGGAAGTGTAATTTTAATGTCACATTTAGGTCGTCCAAAAAGTGGACCTGAAGACAAGTTTTCATTAAAAAGTATTGTTGCAAAAGTAAGTGAGCATTTAGGAGTAGACGTTAAGTTTGCTAATGATTGTATTGGTTCTGTTGCTGAAGAAGCTGCTGGAGGATTAAAAGCTGGAGAAGTTTTACTACTTGATAACTTAAGATTTTATAAAGAAGAAACTGCAGGAGATATAGGATTCGCTGAGCAATTGTCAAAATTAGCTGATTGTTACGTAAACGACGCTTTTGGTACAGCCCATAGAGCGCACGCTTCAACAACTATTATCGCTCAATTTTTTCCGAATGATAAAATGTTTGGTTTATTACTCGCAAATGAGCTAGAAAGTATTGATAAAGCAATTAAGTCTGGAAAAGGACCGTTAACTGCAATTATGGGTGGGTCAAAAGTTTCATCTAAAATTCAAATCATTACACAAATGCTGGATAAGGTTGATAACCTCATTATTGGTGGTGGAATGGGCTATACATTTTCAAAAGCGAAAGGCGGAGAAATTGGAAACTCAATCGTTGAAGATGATTTCTTAGAAACTGCTCTTAATATATTAAAAGAAGCGAAGGAAAAAGGCGTAAATGTTTATTTACCGGTTGACTCTGTTGTTGCTGACGATTTTTCAAATGATGCCAATACTCAAATAGCAACTGCAGGAAAAATTCCTGATGGCTGGGAAGGTTTAGATTGCGGGCCAGAATCAAGAGAGATTTTTGGCAAAGTAATCGAATCTTCAGGAACTGTTTTATGGAATGGGCCAGTAGGTGTTTTTGAATTAGAAAGTTTTGGTGCAGGAACTAAAGCAATCGCCAACTCAGTTGTAGAAGCTACAAAAAACGGAGCGTTTACCTTAATTGGTGGTGGTGATTCTGTTGCTGCAATTAACATGTATGGTTTAGCTGATGAAGTTTCTTACATTTCAACTGGAGGTGGAGCTTTAATGGAATTGTTAGAAGGAAAAGTACTCCCTGGTGTTGATGCAATTTTAAATTAAGAATATCTATTTAAAATATTTAACAGCTCGCTTTGGCGGGCTGTTTTCGTTTCAAAGAATTTATAACGTGATATGAAAACCCCTTCATTGAAGAGACTTTAGATGATATTTAGCAAACCTATTAGAGGGATTTATAGGATGTGGATTTTATCAGCAAACGTGCTGATAAAGATTTCCTGAGTAAACTACTTGGCTGCTATAGTATGCAGAGTTTTGTTGGTTTTTATTTTGAGATAATTTATTACGTTTTATACTATTTGAGAAAACTAGAGTTTTTTGTAGTTAAAAACGATAGAATTTGACGAGCATATATTTTTTGTTTAAAGTCCTATATATTCGGTAGTAGAGACTTTAATTTTTTTGCGGAGACCTAATGCAGATGCACGAACATAACCTTCTAATTCAAGTTTTAATTTCCCTCCGTTAGTAGCCAATGAAAGCAAAGACATTACTCCATTACCAAGTAAATTTTTAAACTTACTTTCTATTCCAATGTTTACAACACCGTCACTATTTTTGGGAAGTTTAACGGGTTTTGTTAGCTTAAAAGATCCAAGATTAACTCCATTTGCTTTGATATTAATAGATCCACCGCTCGCTTTAATCGCAAACCAATTAGGATTATCAAGCTTTACACCTAAGTTAATTTTCACACCTTTAAGCGAGAACTCTTCAACTTTATAATCATGAATTCCTTTAAACTCTAAATCCTTAAACGGAGCACAACTCTGAAGTGTTAAAATAACTGTAAGAATCAATGAATATTTAAGAATATTTTTCATAATTAGTTTGGTTTGAAGTGCCGGAGCAGAACAATTGAGAGTGTAAATTCGATTGTTATTTTTCAAGAATGGAACGTAAATTTGGTTTAAAATAGTTTGGACCTTTTAAAACTTTACCGTCTTCACGATAGATTGGTTTTCCGTCTTCACCTAATTTACTCATATTACTTCTTTGAATTTCTTCAAAAACTTCTACAATTTTATGTTGCATACCATGCTTCATGATTGTTCCGAAAAGGATATACATCATATCTCCTAACGCGTCGGCAACTTCAACTAAATCACCATCTTTAGCCGCCTGAAGGTATTCTTCGTTTTCTTCTTTCAGTAAGTCGAATCTTAATTGAAAATCTTTTTCAGTTAAATCAACTGTAGGTTCGTGGTTGTTTGGAATTCCAAAAGAGTCATGAAATTTTTCCACATGACCAATTAGCGCATGAATGTCTTTAACTGAAGGCATAAGATTTATTGTTTATTTTTTACCAATTTTTATTTCTTTCAAGTCTTCCGGAAGATTTTCATAGCTGTAAAAAACGCCTATGTCTTCGCCTTCATTCCACAGTGGCTTATCAGGGTGGAAAACGAAATCAAAAACTTTATTGTCTCCATTGATGTCAGAAACACCGTCTTCTTTCAGTAAAGCTTTTTCAATAACCACTATAAAAGAATCATCTTCACCAATTAATTCAATAACTCTACAGTCTTTTAATAAGATTCTTTCAGTTTCGTTATCGTCGTCATCAAAAAGAGGTAACTCAAAGTCTTTTACTTCATCGTTAACAGTAGTGATGTTAAAAGGAAGTTCTTCCTTAAATTCCCATTCAGCAGCGTGTATATTGATATTAATTGTCATAGTAATATGTTATGGTAGTGAGCAAAGATAACGTTTAATCAAATCTTTTCCCTCGTTTGTAAAGGTATTGTGGATAGTTTTTGAAAACTTATTTTAAAGAAAAAAAGTAAGACTATTCCTCTTGATTTATTAAGGATAGATACTCTTTTAAAGTTTTTTCAGCAGTTGCTGTTTTTGTAAATGATTTTAAAATCTCTTGTTGAGATGCAATCATTGTTTCTAAATCAATTTCGTTTTTAAGAATTCTATGTACCTGATGGGCTAATTCTTTAGCATCTTTAACTGGAGCTATTAAACCACTTTTTTCATGCTTAACTAATTCTGGGATACCGCCAGCTTTTGTCCCTACAACTGGAACTTTACAAGCAAAAGCATCAATTACAGATGTTCCTAAACCTTCCGTTTCACTGGTAATGAGAAAAATATCAAGTTCGGGAAGTATTTCGGGAATATCACTTCTAAATCCAGTGAAAATGATGTGGTCATCCATTTTTTGTTTGGAAGCATATTCTTTTATTTCTTTTTCTGAAGGACCAGTCCCAATGATTAGAAATTTTGAATTTACACCAAAATCTACGAGCTGTTTTACTGTATCTATAAAAGTGAAATAATCTTTGTGAGGAGATATTGCCGCGACATTTCCTACGATTTTAACAGAATTTGGGATGTTAAATTCTGTTCTTAGTTTATTACATTCGCTTTTTTGAAATGGAAAACGATCGATGTTAATTCCCGAGTGTATCGTTTTAACAATGCTTTTATTTTCAATATCAGGAATCGTTAAAGCTTTAATTGCATCCGAAACACAAAGAATACGTTTAACATTTTTATGATTGTATTTGAGCTTTGAAAACAATGTTTGTTTAATGGCAAAATCAACCCTTCTACTCACTATAATAGGTGTTTTATTTCCAAATAACATCGCAGATAAAACAGCAAATGAGTGCGCGTGTGAATCATGGGTGTGAATAATATCGATGTTTTTTAAATTACAAACTGATTTTACTTTCTTAGCAAAAATAGGATCAATTGCCGTTCGTTTTTTACATTCGATAATATTCCAGCCTTTTTCCTTTCCACGGATAGCCATTTCACTGTTTTTGCGGCACAATATGTATTGATTTATGCCTCTAGTGTTTAACTCTTCAAATAAATACGATAATTGTTGTTCACCCCCTCGCCAACTTTTTGGTGTTGAAATGTGTAATATGTTGGGTTTTGAACTCACTTAGATTGTTGTAATTTCATTAATTTATAGTATCTCAAATAGGTAGCGTGGGCAGATAGTCTACAAATATGAAATCCAGTAACTCCATCTAAAAAACCACGTTTTAAAATGTAGTTTCGAATGAATTTAAAAATAGATTTGCCTATGATTTTAAACCAGTTTGATTTTTTACCTAGTTCAAATAAAGATTGAGCGGCTATATCCGTAAACTTTATAATTTGAGCCCGATGTTCGCTAACATGATAAAAAGTATAGTGTAAAAGGTCGCCTTTTAAATGAATTTCATCTCCTGGTTGATTTAAAAGGTATTTATCATGCGGATTTTTACCACCCCATTCACCTTCTCCTTTTTTAAATAATCGAAGTTTTTTATCAGGGTACCATCCACAATGCTTAATCCATTTACCACAGTAATTTGTTAGCCTACTAAAAATATATCCACCTCCCTTTAGGTTTTCCTTTACAGCTAGTATTGAAGCTCTAAGTTCTTCAGATAATGCCTCATCAGCATCCAAAGAAATCACCCAATCAAATTGAGTTCTAGTAATAGCGAAGTTTTTTTGCTGGATATGTCCTTCGAAAGGGTTTAAAATTACAATAGCTTTTAATCGCGTAGCAATTTCAACTGTTTTATCGGTTGATCCGGAGTCAATAATTACAATTTCATCAACCACATTTTTTAAAGAATCAATGCATCTTTCGATGTTCTTTTCTTCATTAAAGGTGATAATAGCAGCTGAAATTTTTGACATAAAGTATAATTACAACCCAAAGTTAACCAAATTGCAGAATTTAGCCATGCTTAGGTCACATATGGTTGGAATTAAGTTGCTTTCTTGTACCATCTATAATTCAGATATTTTATCGAAAATAACACACATGAAAAAAACATTTGTTTACGCAGCGAGCTTCGGGCTAAAGGCTATTGTATATCCATGTTACCAATGAATATAAAGTGAAGGCGTATTTATGACGATTTTTAAAGAAAAAAGAGATGATTTCTAAATAGTAAAGCCCTTAGAGATACTTATTGCTTTAGTTTTGCTTGTTAACAGAGATTTTAGCAGCTAAAAAAAGTAGTGTTTTTTTAAAAAAATTTAAACGAAACAAAAAAATAGATATTAAGTATATCTTTCTTAGTTAAGTGGGTGTTATGAAAAAAATATTTTATTTTATTTTCTCATTAATGTTGTTAGCTTGTGGTGGAGACGACAAAGAGACGGCGTTAACATCTGATGTTTCATCAGAAATTCTATTAGAAGATGAAATAATTTCAGCAAAACAAATTAAGGAGCTTAAAAATGCCTCTAAAGTTGTTTATACGCTTCCCTCTCCAGTTGAAATGGCTGATATTCTAAAAGAAACAGAAGCAGTATATGATGTTTATATTTTAAACGATCCTGACGCTGTTGATGGGTATGTAACAGATTTTAAAAGGGCAATGAACCTTGGTGTTTACTTCACAGATCTAAGTTTTACTAGTTTGTTTGATTATGCTCAAGAGGCAATGAGGTTTATGGGAGCCGCACAAACAATGTCGGACGAATTAAATATCCAAGGTGTTTTTACTGAGGATGTAATGATGCGTATAGAAGAAAATATGAATGACAAAGACTCATTAATCGATATTGTAGGTTCAACCTATATGGATACTGATTTATACCTTCAGGATAATGAAAGACCAGTTATTGCAAAGGCAATTTTAGCAGGAGCTTGGTTAGAGGGCTTATACATTGCTGTTAGTTTAAAAACGGATTCGGAGCAAGAAAACCAAATTTGGAAAAAGGTAGGCGAGCAAAAACCTGCTTTAGGAAATTTGGTACGCTTATTAGAGGATTGTAAAGACGCTCAGTTTGATTCGTTACTAATTGACTTAAGAAGTTTGGTGAAAACATTTGAAGCTGTTAAGCTTGATTATCAACCAATTGAGGTCGTGACAGATACAGCGTCAATGCGAACAAATTTAGGTGGAGATTTAAATGTTCTAATCGACAAGAAAACATCTAATCAAATAAAATCTCAAATAATAGCTTTAAGAAACAGCATTACTAAGTAATTTGAAAAAAGTCTTCGCCATATTAATCCTTTACGGTTTTACTTTTTGTGCTCAAGCTCAAAATTGCAATCGCTTGGCAAAAAGATCTGTGAAAAACCTTGAACCATTTCGATTTAATGGTTCTTTAAATAAAGTATTACTTTCTCGAGGTGAATCGGCAGAGTTGAGTTTAATATTAAGAGGCGGTAAAAAATATCGAATTTTAGTGGATGGAGGTAATGTAATGGGAGTGCTAAGCTTTAAAATTTACGATCGTCATAAAACCTTAGTTTTCGACAATAGTAAGCATGATATGGCTCAATATTGGGATTTTAATATAGGAGCAACTCAAGAGTATCACATAGTAGTTACTTATCCAATTAGTAACGAAGGTTATAATGATGTTACAACTCGTGGATGTGTTGCATTAGCAGTTGGATTTTTAGACAATAGTCCATAATAATTTATGTAATTTTGGTTGAAATATTCAACCATGAAAAGATTTTGTTTAACCTTATTTACAGCCTTGTCTTTATTCTCTTGTAGAGTTGAAGAAGATCAGCCTGTTTACACAGCAAATAATATTCACCGAATTCCGTACGGAAAAACAGGTACTTTAGTTTCTGGTAATTATACAGGGAAAGGAGTTGTTACAAATGCAGCGGGTACTACGGTAATTATCGAGGGTTTCACAACAATAGATGCGTTATCTACTTTAGGGAAGGTTGTTGTTCCTAGAGGTGCAGTTTTAATTGCCAATAGTCTTGTGTCTGTAGGAGGCGGTTCTAGTATTGATATTAAGGGGACATTAATAACGCCAACTTTTACTCAAGTAGGGAATACTTATGTCTCTGGAGGCTATATTGAGGTTAACGGGAAATTAACAATCGGAGGAGGAACTACATTGTACCTGGAGAATTCTCAAGTAGAAGTTGATGAATTAGTAATAACTGGAAATATTCAAGCGATTGATAACTTAATAACGCGCTCCGCTAACTGGTATTCTTTAATCGAACTTACTGGGGGAATGCTTTTGCATAGGGGCGGTGGAATAAAAATTTGCGGTCCAGTTTTATTTAATTCGAACATTGATAATGGAGTAGCAGAAGAAACACTCGTAAATGTAACAGAGGCCTCAATTACGAATAATGAATTCGTTCAAACTGTATATGGCTTAGCTTCTAGTGATAGCTTGTATCAGTATAATGATAATTGCGAAGGTTTATCTTCGATGCCTGCTCACTAATTACTTGAGATTGTTAATTTAATACATCAAACAATCTTTGTTTCAAATACAACAAATAAAATATATTTTTCTGATGTGTTTTGCCTAACGACTGATGGAGGATTTAAGGTTGTGTTACTTAAGTTTAGTGCAAAATTGTATAGCGCGTAGAAAAAGCAATTGTTTTTCGAGTTTGATGAAAAACTCTAGGTGAACCAAAAAAGTTATTCGAAACTTTATTTGTTTGTAAACAATCTTTTTCCTCCTGATTTTCAGAGGATAGATGAAATGTTATTTTTTGGTAATCCTACCTGTATATGCTGGTTTTTCTTGATGAATTATTTCAAAATTATAGGCATCGCCAAGTAGTTCAATTATTTTATCGGCATCGTAATATGCCCAATTAAACCAGCTGTCTTCTTGGTTTTTGTATGTTAATTTGAATTCAACAAAACCAGTGTAGTCAAGGTTTAGAGGTAAGGAAAGACTTCCGTCCTCTAATTCATAGCAAAAAGCGATATCTGTACTATCGAACAAGATTTGACCACCTTCATTTAAAAGTTCGAAAGAGCGAACGATTGTTTTTTGAAATAATTCGAATGAGCCCCCAATTCCAATCCCATTCATCATGAACAGTAGCGTGTCGAACTTCTGATCTGTTTTCCATTTAAAAAAGTCAGCTTCAATTACATTTTTAACCCCTCTTTTAGTAGAAGCTTCGCACAATCCAGGAGAGAAATCGAGCATGGTTGTATCTAACCCTTTTTCCTGTAAAACTAAACAATGGCTACCAACACCGCCACCAACATCTAAAACTTTTCCTTTGGCGATTTCAATTGCTTTTTGTTCACAATAGGGCATTTGATCTAAGCTTCTGAATAAATGTTTTACCGGAATCACATCATCTTCCATTGTTTTTGATTCTACATAAATGAACTCATCGTTATTGTCGTTTAAAAAATCTAAAGCCGCATTTCCAAAAGCATCCATAATTCGAGAATTGATAGGAATCAAAGATAACTATATAATATGGCAACTTTTAAACACAACAATTGTGAATTAAACAATTTATTACGGATAAAACTGGAACTTAAATCGATTATCATTGTAAGTAATAATATGCGCAAACTTTGTATTAAAATTTCATTTTTATTGGCCATTTTTTTTACAAATGGAATAGCACAAAACGGTCCTGATGTTATTTTGCCAGATACGGCAAAACCAATGTTTAAAAAGGTGATGATCATCCCTTTTGAGGAAAGCATGTATTTGTGCGGCGTCCAAAGCTTTTTAGCACAAGAGAGTGGTAAAACACACGATGAAATTGTAAAATATTTTAGAGAGTCGGTTGCGTTGGAATTACAAAATCAGTTTTTGTTTAAATACAACACCGTTTCTTTATTACATTACAACGATACTGCAAGAGATTTGTTCAAAGCCTACGACGCTGTTAAATATAAGTTTGAAATTGCTCCAGTTGAACCAGAAGAAGATGAAGAAGCTGAAAATAAAACTTTATCTCGAGCAAAAAATTTATTTAAAAAGAGGGAAGTTGATAACGGTTATAATCGAGGTTATACATCAGATGGACAAATTAGATCAACAAAAAACACCGCTCAGAAATTTGCAAATGTTGTTGTAACTAAGCCTGAAAGTTTAACTTATTTAAGTAAAAAGTACAATACAGACTTGTTTGTTTATATTACAGAAATGGATATTGAAAATGATATTTCGAACCAAATGTCTTTCATAAACAACGAATACAAACGAATATTGAAAATCCATTTCAGCATGGTAAAAGAAGGAGGTAAGGTAATCGAGAAGGGTTTGGTTACAGTTACTTTTCCAAACTCAGAAAATAATATTAATAACATTAGAACTCTTTATTTACCTATTGCTGCAAAAAAGTTGTGCGATAAACTTCCTTTTACACCAACCCCAATGGTTGACCCAAACAAAAAAGGAAAGGCTGTAAGGGCTACCGATAAGGTTAAGAGATAGATTTTTAATCTAATTTTTTGATTTCTATGTTATTAATATTTTAAACTGTCAATTTGTTTTTTAAACAAAACATAGTAGTTTGAAATAACAATTCAATAGTAGTTTTTGCCTTTAATTTTTGTTAGTCTAAAAGTATCTAAATCTACCTTTAATATGTATTACTAAGGTGTTTTTTGTGGTCTTAACGAACAGTTTACATTTTTTGTAATTCATTAAAAGTTGTTTTTAATATTATCTTTTATTTAACTACGAATCAAAATTAAGTTTTGATCTCAGCTTAGTCATGGAAGTAAAATGAACAATTAAACCTTTTACGCGAATATAATTAGTCAAGGATTTAGAAGTATTGTACTCAAAATATTTTTTCACAGGTTAAAATAACTTTTTCACAGAATTAATATGCGTTTAAGTAGAATAGTATCGGATGAAAATTAGTAATTACAGTATAACAAGATAGATTCAGGATCTAAATTACAATGCTAATTTATATTTACGATCAAGACGTTCTTTACCCACACACCACACTTAAATCCTAATTTCAAAGTGTCGGTTCTTTCAATTTATTGTTTAAAGCTTTTTCCAAAAAGCTGTTTAAGCATTGAAAGAACTGACACTTTTCTTTTTTACCGTTCGTACATAATATTTCTCTTTCTTTCTATTTTCATTTAGCTTTGTTATATGGATAAATCAAGAGAAAAGGCAAAAAGTAACGTTTCTATTGGTCAAATATTCAGGACTCTTATCTGGCCAAGGAAAGGCAAAGTTTTTACTGGATTATTCCTTATTATTCTAAGTAGAGCAGCAAGTCTTGTGCTACCATGGCAAAGTCAAGAATTGTTAGATAATGTTGTTCCAAATAGTGATATGCCTGGTTTATATAATGTTTTATTTATTGTAGTAATAGCCTTGTTTATTCAGTCTTCAGTTGGGTTTTTACTTACAAAACTCTTAAGTGTTGAAGCACAATTATTAATATCAGAGTTAAGAGCAAAAGTTCAGCGAAAGATTTTATCCTTACCTATTTCTTATTTCGACAATAATAAATCGGGAGAATTAGTATCTCGAATAATGACTGATGTTGAAGGTGTTCGAAATATTATTGGAACCGGACTTGTTCAATTAGTTGGCGGAACGTTAACCGCAATTGCTTCTCTTATTTTTTTGATTAAGATAAATGCTTGGATGACTTTGTTTGTGCTATTTCCTGTTGCTTTGTTTGCAGTAATCGCATTGAAAGCCTTTGGTTATATCCGACCTATTTTTAGAAATAGAGGGAAAATAAACTCAGAGGTTACGGGTAGACTAACGGAAACATTAAATGGTGTTCGTGTGATTAAAGGTTTTAATGCTGAAGATCAAGAAAATAAAGTGTTTCAAAAAGGAGTTGATCGGTTGTTTCAAAATATAAAAAAGAGTTTAACAGCTACAGCTTTAATGACTAATTCATCCTCATTTCTTTTGGGATTAGCTTCAGCTGGTATAATGGGTATTGGTGGATATTTTATGATGGAGGGAAGTGGCGTTAATTCAATGACAACAGGTGAGTTTTTCTCTTTTACCTTATATCTAGGTTTTATGATTGCGCCTATTGTTCAAATGAGTAACATTGGTAGTCAAATGACTGAAGGTTTAGCGGGCTTAGATCGTACAGAAGAGATTATGAATATGGACCCTGAAGACGATAAGACTATTAGAACAATAGTTTTAAAAGAGTTGAATGGTGATGTCCAATTTAAAGAGGTTTCTTATTCATATGATGAAGGGAAAGAGGTGATTCATAATCTTAATTTCAAGGCTGAAAAAGGCAGCATAACTGCTCTTGTTGGAACATCAGGGAGTGGTAAGTCTACCATAGCTGGGTTAGCGGCAAGTTTTTTAACACCTTCCGAAGGGGTTGTTACAATTGATGGGAATGATTTGTCTAAAGTCAATTTATCTAGTTACCGAAAAAATTTAGGGCTTGTTCTACAAGATGATTTTTTATTTGAAGGTACAATTAGAGAGAATATTTTGTTCCCAAGACCCGATGCGACTGAAACTGAAGTTTTAAATGCTGTAGAATCTGCTTATGTAGACGAGTTTACGGATAGATTTGATGACGGTTTAGATACGCTGATTGGTGAAAGAGGAGTGAAGTTGTCTGGCGGGCAGCGGCAAAGAATTACTATAGCAAGGGCTATTTTAGCTGATCCGAAAATAATTATTTTAGATGAAGCGACGTCTAATTTAGATACCGAAAGTGAGTCATTAATCCAAAGAAGTTTAGCTAAATTAATTGAAGGTAGAACTACGTTTGTTATTGCGCATAGGCTAAGCACGATTAGACAAGCAAGCCAGATTTTAGTTATTGAAAAAGGCATAGTAGAGGAGCAAGGAACACATGATGAATTGATTGCAAAAGAAGGAAGGTATCATCAATTGTTTACCTATCAAAGTAGAATTTAAACGGGTAAATAATTAAAATAGAAAAGCCTCAGGAAAAATCCTGAGGCTTTTCTATTTTAATTGATGGGGTTTTTTACCAAAGTATGATTTCATAATCTTTATCCTCAATAGTTACTTTAGCTTTTAAATCACAAGTTCCATCACCATAATTTAATGTTCTTGTGCTCATTTCACTTGGAGTAACTTTTAATTCTCCTTCAACGATTCTGGTGCATGTTGAGTTTAACTTCAATGGTTTCCCAGTGGTTATTGTAAAGGCAGTACCTTCTGTGTTTACACCATTTATTGAACCTTCGATTAGGATAAATGATTCACCATTAACTGAATCATTTTTATGAATTCGATCTGAATTCCATTGAATAGTTTGAGTTTTATCGGGACTTGTTAACTGGCCTCCTGTAACTAAAACATGATCAATAGAATTCCCTAATGAAAATTCTATGGCAGTTTTTTCAACTGTTTTTACGCCTTCAACTTTATAATCATCAATGAAAAAGTTGTTTAACTCAACTTTAGTTATGGTTCCTAAAGTACTTCTTTTTCCATCTTGTGTAATTAAAACTTTTCCTTTTAAAATTCTGCCTCGCCATTCGTATCCGTCTGTCCCGTAATTGATCCAAATAGTATCTATATATTCTTTGCTAGCATTCAAACTAAACGTAATATTTATAATTGAGTTAGTATCTGCAAAATTGGGATAGCTTTCTCCTTCTCCTAAGTACTCTTTTTCTAGTTTGTTAACTTCTATATTTACAATAGATTCAATGTGGTTAAATGCTGCATCAGCTAATTGAATATCTTCTGATGTGATTGTGTTCACATTTTCTTTTTTACAGGATAATAAAGCGAGCCCTACAATTAATAAACTAAATAATTTTTGTTCTAATTTCATACTTCTACTTATTCTTGTTGTTAAAGACTCTGACAAGTCTTTCGGGTTGCCTTTGCTTATTTAATCACTAATAATCAAATTTTATTCTTTTAAAATGTTAACGGTTATCTTCCTGTTTTCAGTAAAACAAGCTTGAATTCAAATAATAAATGTAACCTTTAAATTTATTTATAGAATAATTTTTAAAACAGATAAAAAAATTATGAAATTCTCTTTTCTGTTTCTAAGTGAGTTGTGATGATACACCTAAATTAGGTGCAAAGTTATACAATCAAAGTTATGTTAACTCAATGAATTAGTAAAATAGCTTGTGAAATGCTTTGGATGAGGAAAGTGAAATCAAGAGATGCAGAGCTAGTTCGGGTTAAGACCTATAAAATGTTAGACGAAATACCGCCGTATATAAAATCTATAACAGCCAATAATGGAAAGGGATTTGTGGTGGGAGGAGTTCTAACGAGCATCTAAATAGTCTTGTAAGGTTTATGCTGTTTCAGAAGAAAGAATACTAAATACTCAAAAGAAATAACTTCGTTCAAACAAAATTAATCGACTCAGAAATTACCAATACCAACATAGGATAAACAAATCCTAAAGCTAATTATAAAATAAGTTTACCGTTGATTTTTAGTTGGTGACTTTCGCAGGTTATTAAGACAAATTAAATCAGGATAATTTTAATTTTTTATTAGAAACTTCTCAATCTTCACATTGTTTAATTTAATACAGGAGCACCTTCAAAATTTTCTAAAATGAATGTTTATGTGAATGGTTTGAGAAAATAAAAAAAGTAGCCAATACCAAAGTCATTCCAAAATATTTTATTCGATTTTTTGCTCTTTTCTTTTTTCATGTTAAAATGCAATTGTTGTACGTACTTGACAAGATAGTAATTAATGAAAAAAATTTTTAAAATCATCCTCATTAATTTCATGGTACTTAGTACTTTACTTGTTATAAT
>ERZ1039804.357-NODE-357-length-29836-cov-10.294416_pt1 | contig 29836 bp, 39 predicted proteins | sample MGYA00383089_ERZ1039804 | MGnify/ENA primary metagenome ERZ1039804 (study PRJEB29581, sample SAMEA5548359) | metagenome | biome: marine; feature: coastal; material: water | depth 1 m | study: Short-term variability in the microbial, nano- and picoplankton...
TTTGGTATTTCCCTCATGCAAATACTTAAGGCATTTGTGTGAGTATGATTCCAATCGTGGATATTAGTGCAACAAGAATACTTGAAGTTGCACCTATGATTACTTTGGTTATGCTGCCTTGACTGCTGATCATCTGTTCTTTGATGCCGTCAAGTTTGTCTTCAACCTTGTCTATGCGTTTTTCAAGGTTCTGGTAGTTTTGTTCCACTAGACTTATCCTCACATCTATATCAGACATTAGGCACTTCTGTCTACAACTTTGACTCTAAAGTGACGTCTGTCTGTTAGTCCGTTGTCTGTAACAACTTCACAATGCACAATGTAGGTTTTGTCTTCTTGTCCACCGGCAAGTTCCACATAGGTCTTTTGGTTGCCACTTTCAATGCCTGAACTTTCAACGGTTATGGGTGTTGGATCATTGCGTCTTGCTGCCACTTCAAAAGTTGCAGTGTTGATGGTGTCTGATCCATCCAACCAGTTGCTCCAATCCAGTGTGTAGGTTAGTTGTGCGTTTGTGTCTTTGTCGATTTCAACACCTTGACTGGTGGTGATGAATCCTGATCTATTGATGGCCATTATTCGCCTCCTTGTATAGTGTATTCACGGGTTTCTCGTGCCACCGTGAGCATTTTGTTTTCTTGTGCCACAGCAAACACTCTGCTTTCTGCGGGTATTGTATATGTGCGTTCTGTGCTGAGTTGGAAGAAACCGCCGTTTGTGGTGACGGTAAATGTGTTGGCCAAGTCAGCACCACTGACCACAACACCAGTTAAACTACTCACAACTGAGAAGTCACTGTTGGTTAGTATTTGCCCTTCAGCACGAATCACAGGATCAACACTCAAGCCAAATGTACTTGATAAATCTGTGTCTGTGGTTCTTGTGATGTTTGCAGTGATGCTTGGAGCAAATGCACCACTCAATGCAACTTCAACTGTGACCAGTTTTATGCCATCTGCGGTTTGATTAAACTCCACATCTAAATCATGCAACTTGAGATCTTTGATGAGTAATAGTGTTGGGCTAACAGTGAATTCACTGGTTAAATCTACTGGTGTGCTTCTAGTTCGTGTGTTGTCAACATCGATTGAGAATGCACTACTCAAATCTGTATCTGTGGTTCTAGTAATGTTCACACTTATGTTTGGTGCAAACACGCCTGTCAAATCTGCACCATCACTGAATACTACATCAGTGTCAACACCTGTGCCAATCCCACCGTTTTCTTCATGTCCTATTTCAAACGCACTGTTGAGATCAGCAGCCAGTGGCAGTATTCTCAATCCTGTTGTGGTTGTTGAAAATGCACTGTTGAAATCTGCACTGTCTACAAATATCCCACTTGGTGTAGTTGACAAACCAAATGCACTGCCTACATCTACATCACTGCGGAATATGGTGTTGAGTTCTGCAGTTGTTGAAAATGCACTTGACAAGTTTGCTGTATCACTGAGCAGTTGTCCTGCGGCTGCGAGTTGTGTAAACAAGCCTGTGAGAGCAACTTCAGTGTTTCTTTGTCTGGTGTTTGGTGATACTACTGCAAACGCACTTGATTGAGTTGTGCTGCCTGTTAGGAAGAATCCACCATTGGTGCTTTGTGTAAACGCACTATCTAATGCACCTGCACCTGGCACATATTTCACAGGATCTGGTTCACTTTGTGTGAACGCACTGTTGAGTGCCACCGGTGTGCTTCTTGTGACAACACTTTCAACACTTAGTTCTGCAACACCAACCATGCTGAGTTCAAAGTCAACTAGTTCACTGAGTTCCGCAGTTAAACTTGCACTAGAAGTTAGATCTACTGCAAAAAACTTGGTTTCACCTGAAGTTGCTGTTAGTATAAAGTTTGCACTTGCACCTGGTTCAAAATAACCATCAACAAAATAATCGTCAGTGATATAACCATGTGAAAGGTCTATTTCAAGTTCAACTAGATTGCCAAAATAACTGGTGTCTATATATCCGTCTTCAATATACTTTTCACTGTCCAGTGCCATTTACTCTGCTACCTCTATGACAAAATCACTTGTACTGTTGAGATAAAAACCTAGTGCAACTTCTGCATCTAGTTGAGTGCGAATATCTGCAAGGCTGCTGCTACTTGGAAAAACCAAGTTCATACTGGTATCGTTTGAGAAAGTTATGGTGTATGTTATCATCCTACATCCCTTATTAGTATCTGTGGATTGTTGCTGCTAGTGTCGTCTATGAGTGCAACAAACAAATCACCTTGGTCACTGTCTGCAAAACATGCTGCCATTGCTTCACTGCCAATACTCCAGTTAGTGGTTGTTACTTCACTTTCAATGGCAATGTCTGTGCCTTCTGTGATGGTTGTGCCACTTAGTGTAAGAGGAATGATTTTCCAACCTGCACTGGTGTCGTCGTGTAAAATATAGGCAGTGCTGTTTGCAGTATCTGCTGTGCCACAAAAACTGCCGTTCCAAGTTGAACTGTCTGCAAAGGTAAATTCACTGCTGACTGTTTGTGTTGGGGCACCTGAACCTGGCCAACTCACTGTTGCACCTGTGGCTTTGGCAGTGCCTGATGTTGTAGCCACCGTAATATAACTGGTGTTGTTTACAGGTATTGCCAATGTGCCTGCAAGTCCAGTTGTAATCACATCATCGGAATCTTCACCTTGTGTGCTTGTTCCTGAATACCACGCAACACCTTGTTGGTTGCCGTTGCCGTTGTGATAAGCATATTTGTATTCAGTATCGTTTTGATATGGAAACGCATGAATACCTTGGTAAACACCGTCACCAATGTTGGTGCTGTGAAGGTCTTCACTGCTGATGCTAACACTGCTGGTTCCAACTGAGGCAACTGCTGTTCTTATACCAGCATTTCTGTATCCTACAACAAATCTACCATTGCCTGCATAGGTTGCATAAGCAAATCCAGCACTAGGTGCTAGTGTAGTCCACTCTGAGTCACTATAGGTTGTGCCCAATGAGAGATTGTCAAGATCTATTTGATTGCAGTGTATGTCTTGATATACTGTGCCGCCGTATCTGTATGTGCTTGTTGTGACGCCTACTGGATTGCCTGATGTATCAAATCCTGCACAACCTTGTGCTGAAAATCTTTCTTGATTGCTTTTGAGTGTTGTGACACTGCTTTCACTGATTGTATCATCATTGTTTCTGCGGATCAAACTGCACACATGGTCGCCTGAACTGTCTTTTGATGCTACAAAAAACACTGGTTGGCCACTGCTGTCATCGCCTGCATAACTGATCTTTGGCATCTGGTATTGATCACTGTTGTATGTATAGTTGCTCAAACTGTATGCGGCAGTGATGCTAACACCACCGCCTCCACCTGTTGATACACTGTTTTGCAACATTGCTGCACTCATAGTTCCTAATAACATGTTGCTCCCCTTTACTGGTAGTTGGCTACAAAGTTGGCAATATACACATTGTCGCCTGTTGCAGTGCCGTCATCCAAGCAGGTTATTGTGATTAAATCGTTGCCTGTGGCTGTTAGTGTTGGTGCAGTGCCACCTGGGAACAAGAACTTGTCGCCCATTGTGAGTGTGTAACTGGTTGAGTACGAACTTTGGTCAATGAATATTGTGATACTTTGACCTGGATCGATGCTGTCTGCTGCAAAATCATTGATTGTCAAGTTGCCTTGCGGAATCATGTAGATTACATTGCCACTGCTTGCACTTGGAGTGTATGTGCCAGTTGCTGTAGCATCAGTGACAATCTCATGAATATAGTTGTTGAGAATGTCCAAGGTTGTAACACCTTCAACTGTAAAATCACCTACGACTTCTGTATCGCCAGTGATGTCAACTGTTGCACCTGTTAGAGTTGCAGCACTACCACTACCTGCTTGCAGTGTTAGTCCGCCACCACTTGTGACCAATATCTTTGAATCGGTTGCATCATCCGCAAATTCATCAGCACTTATACCAATGCCTGTGCTTGCACTACCTGTGATAACACCATAACCACTGGCACCTGTGTTTGCAACAACCATTCCTGCGTTTGGTGCATTTACAAATACACCGCCATTGCCATTTGGATTCAACACTAGATCTGTGTTTGTGCCAGTGTTCAAATAACCAGTTTCAATAGTAAAGCCTTGGCCGCCATTAATGGTTGTGACACCAGTTCCATTGTTTTCAACAGCAATATCACCATTGCTGGTGGTGGTTGTGATGTAGTTGGTGCCAACGTCCAAGTTGCCGTTGATGGCAGTATCATCATCTAGTATGATGGTGCCTGTGCCATTGCCACGCAGTTTGAGATTGCAATTACTGCTTGCGGCTGTTGTGATCAATGCTTCTGTGCTGCTTGAACTTGCACCTACCAACATTGTGTCACTTACAATATCAACACTGGTTGCTGCTGTTATCTGTGCAACACCGTTTGGAAAGTTTACAATAGGTTGATTGATATTTAATTCAGTGCCTGTTATGCTTACATTACCTGTGCCCAATGCTTGTAGTGTTAAGTCATTGTTGCTTTCACTGCTGATGTGCGATGTGCCTTGTATTATCAAGTTGCCGTTGACTTGAGTCTCACTGCTCAAACTGATTTTACCAGTGCCATTTGGTGACAACTGAATGTTGCCATTGTTGTTTGAAACAATGCTGTTTCCGTTGACATCCAACTCACCGCCAAGTTGTGGCGAATTATCGTCCGACAAGTCTGACATCAAACCAGTTAAATCTGCTGGCGAAAATGAAAACACGCCTGTGGTGTTGTTGTATGCTAAACTTCCTGATCCACTTGCTGCGATTTGGTTGACAACAAAGTCATCCAATGCTGCCAAGTCGTTGATGTCCACTGGAGTGAAAGTAAACTCACCGGTTGCGTTGTTGTATGACAACGCACTTGTTTCTGCACTTGCGTTGGTAGTTACACTGAAATCATCCAATGCTGCCAAGCCGTTGATGTCCACAGGTGTAAATGTTAGAACACCTGTGGTGTTGTCGTATGTTAATGCACTGGTTTCGGCGTCGATGGCAGTGGTCACAGATATATCAGTGTATTCGATTTTATCATCATTTAAGTTGGTAAAATTCGCATCACCTTCTGCTATGCTTAAAGGACTGCCTTTGCCAGATCTTGTGACTATAGTTGCCATGCTTGAAGCCTCCCTATTATGCTAATGATATGGTCAATGAACCTGAAGAAATCTGAAATGTATCTCCACTGGAAATTGTTTTTTGTGTTGTGACCGCACCATGGAATAATAGATTGCCCGCACTTGACGCATCATAGATGCCGATGTGTGTGATTGTGCCCCATGTGCCTGTTGCTGCTGGGAAAGTGATATCTGCACTGTTGCTTGCAGTACCTGAACTTGCTGCACCCATGGTTGCTGCTGTTCTAGCATAACTTGATCCGGCGATCTCTGTTCCTGAATCGGCGTCTGTTGGGTCACTTGTGAATAGACCTACATACAACGCACTTGGTTGTGAATATGCTGTGTTTCTCAACACGTGGTCAAGAAGAGCATCCTCTAAATAATTACTTGCTGCTGACATTGTTGTTCTCCTATATTGTCTGCTGTTTTAAGGCAGACATTTGTCTGCTCGTGTATTTAGCCAAAACGATAATAATCGTTGAAAAAAGGCAAAAAAAGTTTATCTTCCCATACTGGCTCTAGTAGGTGCTGGATTTTGATTTGCCACCCATCTATCGTTGACTGCATCATACTTTTTTTCGTTGATGTTGTATTTTACATCACTTTCAACATAAGGCAAGTCAATAGCCATAGAAACTCTGCTGTTTGCCTTTGTTTCCAACACATATTCAATTGTGCCTGTGTTGTTGTAGTAGTATCTATAAGTGTTTTTTGTTTTTGCCATTGGCCGAAACTCCTTTTTTAGTTGTCAAATCCGTATCCTGATACTGTTATGCCATTGCCGTTTGCATCTGGAAGTATAACTTGATTGAAATGAAATAGTGTGATACTGCCTGCTTGGTTCAAATCATATGTTGGAATAGGGCTGTATCTGGCTAGGTAGTTGCCTGGTTGTGCATCTGCCAACTGAAAGATAGTGCTTGAAGTTTGCCAATCCACTGTTGCTTCTTGTATCTGATTGCCTTCGTAAAACAATGTAACCAAACTGGTAATGAATGCAAAGGTGTTAGGGTTGGTTTGTTGACCAGCACTGGTGTTTGCAATATAACTAAAGGTTCCAAAAGGTGATGCTGCAATCAACAACAAGTTACTGATACTGGTTTCTAATACAAAAGGAATGTCTACAAAACCGCCATAACTAGGATAACCTGAATTGTAACTAGTAGGAGTGCCATATGCACGATAGACATTTTGCACCACACTAGTACTCACACCCACGTTGAATGTATCCAAACTTGGAAATCCTTGGCTTTTGGTCTCGTCGACATCTGCTTGGTTCATGTTTGCAATGTCTCTACGCAATGGAATGTTGGTGTTCTTTTCTCTAATATACCATTGTAGATTTGAGTAATCATACACTGCTTCATCATACTCCAATGCTGTTATACTCAACACAATGCTGCCATCATCTGCATCTTCTTCACTAATGCGTATAATTCTAAACTCTTTGGCATCCCATCCATATGGACCATTTGTTATTGTAATCACATCACCGCCTTGCAAACCAATCTGTTGAAAGTCAGTTTGGAATGACACCACTGTGTCTGCTCTTGCTTGTTTGATTTCTCTCAATGCAAGTTTTTCTGCTTCCACAGGCGAGTTTACTGCATCCAAGTTGATCACCATTCTGTTGAGTGGCTCATTGGGATTGAGTTGTAGATCAGGTATTGTGATTCGTCTGTAGTCTCTTTGGTCTGCCAAACTTCTATGAGGAAAACCCACTTCAACACTGTTGTAACTTTCAAACAACCCTGTGCCTGCTATATTGATTCCGCCAATGATGTTGCTGTCATCAAAGTTGTGTATTGGATCAGTGCTTTCATTGATCACAAACTTCCAACGACCATCGTGTGTGTCAAAACTCACCCAAGCACCTATTACATCTGCCAAACTTTCCAAGTTCTTGAGACAACTTTTACCTGTGTCTATTTTTCCGTTTACTAATCCACTTAAATTAAATGTACTCATCTATCTATCCTTATATGTTGCCTGGTGTGCCACCACTCAAATAGCCTTGGCTCCAAGCAGGTGTATCACCTTCACCGTATACAAGCCCAAAATCGTAGAATGGTATGTATGTGATGTCAGTGTATGGAAATGGCACAGAATTGTAATACTTGATATTTCTTGTAACTGAAACACTGCTGTCTGCAGGTGTCCAAACAAGTTTTACTTCTAAAAACTCATAATCTCCCATACCTGCTCGGTCGACATTGAACTTTACTGTACTGTTGGTTCCATATTCTGTTACATCATCTGATGGTTGCCAAACTATTGTTGCAGTGTTGCCTGTCAAGTTTGTGCCAGCATTGGGTGGTGCAAAAATCGCACTCCAAGTCCATCTGTTGCCCAGTGGAAATACTGCTCCATAATAACTTTGGTGGTCTGTGACGTTGGTGTATGGATAGTATGACCTGTTTACATTGCTGGTATACCCTGCAATATCGAGACTGTTGGTATGTTCAACTCCGTTTATCACTGTTGTGCCACTGATGGTGTTGTTCAATGCACTGCTAAACTGATCAGTGATGCTGCTTCTATAAATCACAAACTGTCCATAACCTGACCAGTCGTTGGCACTGTCATCACTGTTGCTAAATCCGTTGACTTTCCAAACAATCATCAATCCGTCTGTTGATATTTGAACTTCGCCTCTGCTTTCACTTGCACCTTTTGAAAACTCTTGTGTCTTGCTGTAGTCCAATGTGCTGTTGTTGATTTCATAAACATCAATGGTGCCATCTGCATTTGAAATGACAATGGTTCTACTCACTGGTGAAAAGTCCCAGTTGTTCACATATGTGCTGGTGATTGGTAAACTTTCAAGTAGACTCAAACTGCCGTTGCTGTTTCTGCTGTATATTCTCAACTTGGTGATATCGTCTCTGTCTTGACCAACAAGTATGTTACCAGTGTTGTCCCACTCTGGATTGATCAATGCAGTGTTATTCAACACTGCGTCCAAGTCATATTCACTGGTGACGTTGTTGAAAGTGTATGTGTAAACACCTTTGAGACTAACGCCATCAACATTGCCTGATTGCCATCCTGGGCAAGTTATTGCAAGTCTGTTGCCGTCTAGGCTCATTGCACTGTATTCGCCAAACAACAAATGATTGCCTGCGGCTGCAATAGGATCGCCACTGCTATCACTCACAGGTGGGTAAATCTTTTGTATAGGTGTTGCATATTTTACACCATTGGTGTCAGTGTAATAATCAGTGCTGTCATCATATATGTAAACCACGCCAGTGTGTGTTGCACGATAGTCATTGCTGAACTGTTCTACATAGTTGCTTTGTCCTAATGCATCTCTTTGACTGTCCAATCCGATACTTCCAAAGTCGCCCCATTCAGTGCCAAAAGTTCCCAACAAAGTTGAACCTATTAGACCTGGTATGCCACTGTATTCCAAACCGTAAAAATATCTATCACCGTAAATGCCGCCTGTGTAAACTTCGCCTGCGTGTGATATTGCTATTCTACTGGTGTCACTGTTTGCACTGATGCAATGTCCATAATGTTCAGGTTCGTGTCTGATGATCCAACCATTGCCGTCTGGCTGTGTGACAGCATATCCATCTTCGGCAACGCCGTATTTTACACCATTGTTGGGATCTTCATATTGTGTTGTGTTGCCTGATTGAAACCCATAACCTACATAATCATTCTCAGTGGTGCTGTAGAAGTTTTTTGGATAGTAGTTGGTTTGGTGGAATATTCTGTGCGTGTCATCTACTCTTCCAAAAGATTCAATGTCTTCTACACGTTTTTGATCAACCCTTATATTACCACTTGAAAACTCACCGTGCGGTTGAAACTCTCTTATAAATGCACTTTGGTCATAAGGTGCAATATAATGGTATGTGTTGTCCCCGTTGTGACTCTGTATATACTCATATGCGTTGGCGGCAATAATATTAAATGTCCAAGTTACTGGATGTCTAAAAGGATGAACATCATAGAGACTGTTTGCACTTGAATAAGTGCTGCTGAATCCTTTGAGATCATCAAAGAATATTTCTAGGTCTAGTTCCACACTGGTTAAAAATGTGGTGTTGTACAAACTTAAAACCAAACTGTCACCTGGCTGTGGATCATTGGTTGGCGGTGCAATGGCTGGAGTCATGTCCGCAGTGTCAAACGTGATTGGTGATGTCCAAGGTTGGTTGATCCCACTGGGTGATAGATCACTGCAATCAAATGAGAACACTGGATCATATTGGCCGGCTCCTAAATACACCGCACATTCATCTGTTTCACTGTTCACATTGTTTTGAACTGCGTATCTTAAATATCCATGTTCCATGCTGTTGATGCTCATGTCAATGGTGATGTTTGCCAAGTGGTCGTTTACTTGTGCTTTGCTGCCTATGATGGTTAAACTTTTGCTGCCATCGTTGAACAACACTGAACCGCCTAAGGTGCCGCCTGCATTGATATCATCTACACTGTTTGGCTTGTCAGGTGTGATTGTTACTGTGTATGTTGGATTGTCTTGACCAATGTCTACCACAGTTACAGTAGGCAGTTCGCCGCCTGTGTATCCTCTGGTGTAGTTGAGGAATGACACACTGTATCCATATTGACCACTGCGGTTTTCACCATCTGTTGTTCTCCACCAATCTGCTACAATGCCAAACTCTCTTTCTTCAGTCACATTAAATCGCATGGTCATTGTTTTGGTTCTGTCGGGTGTGTATGTGATTGTGCCTAGTATAGAAAAATCGCCTGACGCATCATTGGGCATGGTAGCACGGGTTGGATGCTTCATTGCATCCCAGTCACTCACACTGTCAATGCCTACAACACGATATTTGTTGTTGGTTGTTTTTGTAACACTAACACCAGCAGGTATATTGTCCCAATGCAGTTCCCAATCAAGTGTGCTGCCATAGTTTGGAATAGTGTCACTGTGTGCCAAGTCCCAAGTAATTACGATGTTTGCTTCTGCGGGATTGTTGATTGCAGCAATATCTATTGTGCCACTGCCACCACCACCCCAAACAAAGTTGGGATAATCTGTGCTGTTGACTTCATCGCCTTCTGTGATGTTTGCTGTAAATGACGCACCCACAACTGTACCAATACTGTCCCAAACAACATAGTTGCCTGCCATGTCATATCTGTATGCATCCAACAGTGTAACTCCATCTACAATTATAGTGAAATCCCATTCTACTGCTCCTGCATATGTTTGTGGTGCAATATAACGCAAGCCCGCAACAATCAATTCAAGGTCACTGGGTTGTAGACCTGACAGTGTTACACTGGTGGTATCCAAACTGTATATTTCAGGTGAAATGTTGCTGAGATATCTAAATGCATTGTTTGGAACACTGATGGTCAATGTTACACCACTGTCTGCATTGATGGCAAATCTACCGTCACGGAATGGCTTTTCCAAGTCGGGGTTTGAGAGTGAGTCATCATATATGTACTGTCTAAATATTTCCAAGTCTGTTGTGATGCTGGTAAATCTTGTGACTTTGAGATCACTAACCAGTCCGGCACTGCTGTCTTCAAATACATCTGTGAGTTCAAACACTAGATCAAAGTCCACTTCAACCTCACCAAATCTCACTTGTAATCCTGCTAGTTCAGTGTTGATTTGTGCCACTGTGCCTTCAATCAGCACTGTTTTATCACTGCTGTTGATCACTGTGGTTGCACCTGAAGTTTGTGGTATGCTGATGGTTTGCAACACGCCTGTTTCACTGGCTGCGATTTCCATTCTAAAATCAACACCAATGTTGCCTGGATCACTTACTATTGGTGGTGTGATGCTCACAAGACTGTCAGTGACCATTTGAATACCATACAACTGACTTGCAGGTGGTGAAGTCATGTTCAGCACTTCTGTGATATCTAAATCAAGTGTCCATGGTCTCTCTGCAGGAGTGCTTTGCACCAAATAATGAAATCTTATGCTGATGGTGTCAGTGTTGCCAAAATACCCTGCAAGTCTAAATCTTTGATTGAGATCGTATAGTTCATTGAAGTCGTTGATGTGTCTAAAACCACTTATGGTGTACACTCTACCAACAACGTCGACAGTTGCCCAACTGGGAAAGTCATATTCAAACTGCACTTCCCCAGTGGTGTCTGATAGGTCTATTTCTAGTTTGAGTTGTGTCTGTTGATAGTTTACAATCTCAGTGAGTCTCAGTGGTATGTTCAGCCCAATGTATTCATTTTCGTCTTGTACTACATCAAACACTGTGTCATATTGTGTTCTGTCCCAAATAATCTTTCCAGTGCGTTCATCACTGAACTCCTGCAAATCATTTTCTGCTTTGCTGTTTAAATCTGTTAAACTTTTCATCTAAATATCTCACTCTCTGGTATATCACAACCATATCTATCACTGGTCATATAATCAAAAATCACATCGCCTGGCAGTGTTACTGGATTGAAGCATTCAAACTCCATTTTGGGAACACTGGTTAGTTTTGCAGTAGGCGTGTATTCAACTTGCACTATGGCAAACACCAAATCTCTCATTTTATACAAACTGTTCCAACCTGGCATTACATTGTAGGCATATGGTATGTTCTTTGGATTGCTGTATGTGCTCCAGTTTTCCAATAGATAAGGTTCTGCAGGTTTTTCACTGTTTCCATCATAGAGATAAACTCGAATCTTGCCTGCAAAATCAGTGCTCATTTCTGTGGCATTTGGATTGTATGCTAAATCTGTATCATCTGTGCTTGGTCTAATACTGCCTGCAACATCCACCCTGTTGTTGTCAAACACCAGTTCTTCACCATTCACAAAGATTTTTTTGAATACAGTGTGGGCTCCGTTGGTGAACTTGTCCACCAATACATCACTTTGTCCTGTTTTTTCACCAATCACAAAACAATATGTCATTGTCAATCCATCATCACTGAGTGCTGCATCTGTGATTATTCCACTGGTGACATATTCACCGTAGTAAACAGGAATGTGTGTGCTTAGGTCTGGATCCATTTGTATGCGTGTGCCTGATTTGGCATTCACATTCTTTTCAATCTTCAAACTTGGAACACTTGTGCTGCTGCCAGTTACACTTGCAGCACCACTGTCACTTGCACGGTTGATGCTGTTCAACACCTTGTTCACTGTGAAGTTTGCTATGCTTGCACCACTAACACCTTCACCACTCAATACATTGCCGACCACATACTTGGCCAAGTCACTGATAAAACTCATTCTCTAGGCACTCCAAAATCAAAGTTGGCACCAACCAATGCAACAATCCTGTCCATACTAGGATCTTCAAGTCTTAGATATCTATTGCTGTATCTATAACTTTCTGGATTGGTTTGACGCCCTGCTATTTTCTGTGATAATATTTCCACATTGCTTGAAAGTTCGAACACAACTCTATGTGAGTTGGTGCCATCTTCCCATGTAAAATCTTCTGTGATTGAAAAGTTTTCAACAAAGCCAGTGAATCTACCAAACGGATTTACACTGCCTGGAATGTCCAACACATTGCCAGTGTCTGGATCAAACAGTCCTCTGTAGATCACAACTTTGCAACCTTTGATTCTGCTGTGTATGACTTCTGCAATACTGGTATCTGGTATGCCACTCAATGTCATTGTCACTGGAGCACCACTGGCACGGATTTCATTTTCCAATGCAGTTATGCCCACAAGATTACCCAATGGTTGATACAGTTCATTTTCTTCTGTGTCTTCATTGTAGATGTAAACAGGTCTATTGTAATCACTGAATGTCAAGTTGAGTGCTCTGCTGTTGAAGAACTCATCGGGTCCAGTTCTGTATGTGCCTCTTGGAAACTCCATTCTAGCAAACAAGCCTGTTTCAATGTTTTCAAATCCTGTGAGTTTTGCCTGTGCCATTAAGTCAATACCTCTTGTAAAATAAACTCGCCACTCCATGCAACTTGATCTCTGGCAAAGAAACTCCAACTTGGCATTTGTACACACTGCACCTGCCATTCACAGTTGGCTCCTACCAGTAGGTTAACACTGTTGGCATCGTAAAATGCTTGAGGCTCACTTTGCACTGGTCTATGCAACTTTATCACAGTTGCGTCCCATGCTACATCTTCTCTAACAACATACACACTGCCTTTGGTGCCGCCTGATTTGGTTTGAATAAAATCGCCTGCACGAAATAAAAAGCCCGAACTTATGGTCACGCCACCTTGAATAGTCAACTCGTTTTGATTGTCTGGGTTGTTGGGCAGTGATACTTGTATGGTATCGTTGAATGAGGTTTGGTCACCCAAGTATTTCACCATCCAGTCATAACCAGTGTTGTTGAACTGAAATGCACCTACACCTGTTTCGTTGAGTGCTTCCAAATAACTGATGTATTCTCTATCGTCAGTCCATCTGCGTCCGTCTGGTAATGTTACATTGAATCGCCATATGTTGAAACCTCTACTGACACTTCTTACAATGCCATTTCTGCTGTAGGTTTTTGCAACCAGTGGTTTTCTGTTCATACTGATATTGCTGGCAGTATCAATCAACCATTGAAATGCTTCACTCATGTTCTTCTCCTAGGTATTTGTCTTCCGCCATAACTTGCAACTGCATGGATGAATCCTGGATCTTCTGATACCAGTGCTTTGAAACTTTTTGCATCCACAGCCGAGATATTGTATGTGACGTTGGTTGTGCCACCGCCGCCAAAGTTTACATCATCCATTGGTGTGATATTGGCTGGACCTGTTACAATCTCTGGGCCTTCTTCGCCTGTGATACCAAACTTGCCTCTTGGAATAAATCCGCCATCTGCAAAAAAACCAGCAAACGGATTGAAACTGTTGCTGTTGTTGCTGAAGTTGGGAACACTTATGCTGTTTGCCTGATTGGCAAGTTTTATTTGTTGTTCTATTTGGCCTATTGCTGCGGTTGCTGATCTTGCTGCTGCATCTGCGGCATTGCCCATTTGATTGAATGCAGTTGCCAATGTTTGTGTGTCTGTTATCAATGCAGTTGACCAACTGATCAGTGCTTGTAGTGATTCTGCATACACACTGAGAAAATCACTTGACTTTTCCAATGCAGTGTTGAATGTGTCTGAACTCTTTGCTTTGGTTTCATCCAACTCAATGCTTTTGGCCATTGTTTCAAATGTGTTTGCCAACACATCATAGAAACTATTGGTTATATTTTCATTTTCCTTCATTGTTTCATTGAGTATCAGCAAACTTTCATTCTTGCTGTCCAACTTGGCAACTTCGTTTTCTACCAAATCGATTATGCTGGCAGTGCTTTCATTGATGTTTGTTAAACTGTCTATTTCATCTGCTTGCAGTTCACCTAATGTGGTTTTTACATCCATCAACTCACGATAGTTTTCCAGCAGTTCTTGGACAATCTCATTTTGATCACTGAGTGTGTTGTTGATTGTTTCACTGGTGCTGGCAAATGTTTCCATGCCAGGTCCTGCATTGTTGATGGTTTCAGTTAGTTCAGCCATTGCGTTGGCACTTGCTTGAAGTTGCGTTGCATCAATGCCACCACTGAGTGCGTCTTCCAACTGACCACGTGTTTCTTCAGCAGTGTCTCCTGCTTCACCAAATGTGTCTGAGAACCAATCGCCAATGCCGCCTATTGCGTTTTTGAATCCTGTACTTGCAGTGTTTACTGCACTTGATAGGCCACTTCTTATGCTGTTGTAGATGTTTGAAAATGCGTTTCGTATGTTGGCAGCAACACCGGAAACACTGTCAACCATACTGGTGCCCATATCGTCAAAGCCTGATTTGGTTGTTTCAACTATGTCTTTGGCAACACTACCGCCCCATAGGTATCCCCATAAATCGTCAAAAGCACCTTTGATTCCGTCCAATGGTGCAGTCACAAATCCTAGGATCTTTTCACCCATGTCTGAGAATCCACCGATGATTGCTTCAGTGGTTTGTGATACCATTTCACCAACATCGCCTAGTCCTGTTATGAAACTGGTAACTGCCGATATCACTGCTTCCAATGCTATTGCTACCAGTTCAATACCTGTTACAAATCCAGTGAGTGCAACATCTACTATGGGCATGATGATGTCAAATATCTGACCTAGCAATCCAAACAATGCTTCTCCCACAGGCTGGAATGCTGAGATTATACTTCCCAATGCTTCAAACAATGGTGACAATCTTTCAAGTCCTGCTCCAATGTTTTCTATCAGTGGTGGTATAACTGTTAATGCACCTTCAGCAAGTGTGGTCAGTGCTGGCAACAATGCACTCACCAAGTCTTGTTTTACTTTGGTGAAGTTGTTGCCCAAGTCTTGTAATCTATCGTTGAACTCTTCTGCATTGCTGGCTGCGTCCAGTGAGAAGTTTGCAGCATTTTCACTTACACCTGCAATGGCCTGTTCCAATGCACCTGCACTTTCTCCTGCGGCACCCATGGCACTTGCAAATGCTGGTCCTGCAACTGCACCAACGGCTCGCATAGCATCGTTGAATGCCACTTGTGATATGCTGCCATCGTTGAGTGCTTTTTGCAAGTTGATGATGGCATCTTGTGGACCAAGTAGGTTGCCTTCAGCATCTTGTAGCACAGGCAACAGTTCGTCAATGCTGTTTTTCATAGCACCAGTGCCGTCTGTGGCAAGTTTGGTTGCTTCTCTTTGTAGGTTTCTTAGACCTCTTTCAAAAGTTGCTGCACCAACACCACCTTGATCAAAAAACTCTTTTACATTTTGATATCTTGTGAAGTCTGCTTCATTTGCGGCAGCACCAACTTCTCTTGCTTTTTTTACAAGGTCATCCATTGCACTGGCAGTTTCAGTGATACCACTCACCACTGCCATGCCACCCAGTGCTGCTCCTGCTGCTACTGCTAGAGGACCCAGTCTTCCTATTGCTGCACCTAGGCCGCCCAGTTTGCCCTGTGTGCGATTGATATTATCTGTTGCACCCTTGGTGTCTATTTCCAATACATATTTGTCTTTGATTGTAGCCATTAGCCTAGTATCCTTCTAACTATTTTCTTTATATGATCGATAGTAGGTTCACTCATACCATTTGGGGCTTGGCGACTGGTGTGGTCTTTTTCAAGTCTCACTGCATAGTTGTAGTTGGCTTGTATTTCTTTGCCCTTGAGATCTGTGCTGCGTCTTGCATTACCAGTTCTAATAGGAGTTACACGCACAAATTCTTTGTGTGCAGATTCACGAATGTCGTCTATGCGATTTTCCAATCTGCTCAAACTTCTGTTTATATTGCCCTTGCTCATTGTGCCCTCACACGTTTGATTGCTGCTACCATTTGTTCTTGACTGAGTCCGTGATTGTTGGCTTTTGATTTAGCAAGTTCTGGGTTTTCTTTAACCCACTTGGCGTATTCAGTGCCAATCGTTGCTATGCTCAAGTCCACTATATCACCTTCCCTAATCAGTTTGCTAGGCAATACTCCATATCGTTGTGCTAAAAAGTCCAAGGTCAAATACACCTGATCATCTGCATTTAAGTTGCTGAAGTCAGGTCTTTCAAGTTTCCCAAGTTTTTTACCACTGCCTCAATCACTTTGATCATGATTTCAACATCCAACACTTCACTGGCACCCATCATAGGTTTGCCTTTGTCGTCCAGCACAAGTTCACGCATCAACTTGGGCAGTTCTTCATTGTCTGTTTCTACTTTTGAAAGTTTGATGTAAGTTGGCAAGTCCTGGCGGTCATACATGTAGAACTCTACAGGTTCACCATATGCCTTTTGAATGAACTCATCGTCCATTACCACTTTTACCAGTTGAGGTTTTTTTGCGAGATTGCTCAGTTTCATATCTGTTTATCCTTTTGTCTATTGATCAATGTGTTTTGAAGTGCCAATGAGAATGTGATTCTATTTGACGCCTTCTCTAAATCTCTTTTTGCACAACTTATTTCATTTTGTGCTTTGGCCAGTTCTGCTACTATGCTCTGACCTAGTTCTATGTCTGTCTTGTCATCTATGACACCCATTTATCTATTACCTTTGTATCTGTAGTTGTATTTAGTCCGACTAGGATATATGGGGGCAAAATGCCCCCATACACGCCGTCGCCCTCACGCCTTGACTTATGTCACGGTGTAATCACCATCCACTGTAATAGTGATTGGTGAAACCCATACAGGTGCATCTGCTGACACTGTTGGAGCCAAGCCTGTAACATATCCCTCGCCTGAGAGAGTTTTACCTGCTGTTCCATCGTCATTGTCGCCCAAGTATAGGTCGAATGCAATTTTGGTTTTGTCTGTTGACGCACCAAAAATGCCCAGTTCTGCTGCTGTTGCTCCACCTGAACCAACTGTTCCGAAGAAAGTTGTTCCATCTAGTACAAGGTTCATACCCAAACTGTTTGTTGCTGTTGTAGCAATTTGCAGTTTAGATCCTTGATCTAGTTGAGTCCAAGTAAAAACATCATTGGCAGCATTCACTGTAATATCCTGTAAAGCCGGAATTGCTGTTCCAGTATCACTTCCGTTGCTTGCAACACTAATAGTAAGTGTTGATTCCGCATCTGTGACGCCTGGTGCTGGATAGATATATGCCATGATAGTTTCCTTTATGTTATCCTAGTAAATCTAAACTCCACAGTCACCTGCATCAAATCACCTGCATATTCGATGCTGTGAACGACTTCTCGTTTGTTAGCACCAGCACTGATGATATTTGTTTTCAGTGCTTTTATTGCAGATATTATTGCTGTTAGATTGGGTGGAGTTTGTTTTGCATCAGTGGAAAAATAGACCGCAACTGATTCAGTTGTGGTGTTGATGTCTGCACTGCCGAGTGTTATGAATAATGGTAGACTTTCTTCTACTGGATAATCTACATATATGGTTTTTGGATTGCGTGTGTACAATGCCACACCTGTTTCATCATAGGGCAGTTCTTTGCTGACCTGAAATGTTCCAAGTGGTATACCGTATAGTAGTTCTAGTATGCTGTCTCTCATTATCTCACTCTTCTCAAGTTTGCATAACCTGGTGACTTTTCATCCGAATCAATGTTGCCATCGTCATCGAAATCATACCAGTCACCTGCTACAACCAGTTCATCAAACATTCTGTCTGCTTTGTTTGCATAGTATCCCATTTTAGCCTTGTCATTATCCCCGTCATCACCAAAGTTTGCAACTTGTGGTAGTATGATTTCTGATAATGCACGATAGACACAAAGATCAGTAAAGTCGTTTTGTCTATCTTGAATCCTATCTGGATCCAGGGCTGGAATATCTGCGGCAGTCTTTATGCTGGTGGTGCTGCGTTGCAACCAATAGTTACGCCACCAAGGTGAGGAACGCATCTGTGTTAGAATGCGTTCCGTCGCCCTGATCAGTGCCGTTTCAACTACATCGTCAGTGAGGCCCTCATTACCACTTAAAAGTGTTTTGTCAGTGTTCTTTAAATCAGAGTATTCTGCGAAAGAGATTGTAACTGAGTTTTCTATAATAAAGGCCATGCTGCTATTTTCCTTTAGTCAGTTGCCGAACCAACGATTTTTACACCGTGTACGTTTTGCAAGATTGCTTGACCAGTGACAGCAGACATAATTATGTCTTCTGCTCTTTCGGCTGCTTTGCGTTGTGTTTCCATGCTAACGCCACCACGCATAACGTGAGCCATTGCACTTGGAGCAAAGATAGCACCTACTGCGTTTAGTTCAGTATCAGCATCTGTGTCAAGGTCTTGTTTTACAAGAGCACTTTCAAACACTTGGCAACCTGCGATTGAGCCAATGTAGTATCCACGAAGAACACTTGAACCCATTTCACTTGCTGTGAGGTTTGCACCACCAGTAGTTGCTAGTTCTTTTTTCAGTTGTAGTGCTTGACGTGGGCTAAGAACGCAACTTAGTGGTCCGACCACTTTATTTTCACGCAATTTTGAAACGCCTTCAAAAATGTTGTCAACTGTGATTGCACCATCTTCAACACCCACACTGTTGGTGAATGAGTTGAATAGTGCGAACACGTCTGTGTCCATTTTTTCTGCAATAGCACGACCGGCTTGTGCACCAAGATCTGCAATCACATCTCTTTCTGCACTGTCACGCAACATGTCAGTGACTTGGAAATATGTACCAATTTCACCCAATGTGATGTTCACTGAAGTTGTGTTTGTGTCTGCTGCTAAAGGTGCTGTTCCTTCAGTTAGTGGTCCTGCAGTTACAGCACTGTATACTGGAACTTGTAGGATTTTACCTGCATTTGCTGGATAGTCAAATGGGGTAACGATTTGTCTCGCAATACTGTTCTCATATGCGGCGAATTGTGCTTCCGCAAGTAGATTTGTAAACAGTTCCGAGTTGATAGTTGTATTGTTTGCCATCAGAATGTCTCCCTGTAGTTGTTAGGCATTAGATTAGAGCAGTCCTTCACTTTTGGCCTGCTTGAATCGTTCTCTATGTGCTGGATTTTTCATGTCCAACTTGCTTACATCAAACGCACCTTGGATGATATTTCCAGTGGCGTTTTTTGTATTTGTTGTTGCGGGTGCTGGTGAGACAAAATGAGGGTTAGATTCTAAAAACTCTTTTACTAGATCATCAACGCCCAAAGGTGTTCCTGAATCTGAGTAACGAACTGATCCTGTGTTGTCTACGACTTCTACATCGCCAGTTTCGTTGAGTTTAACTTGACCATTCAGCAAACTACGCACCTGTTCTGGTGCCACTGCTCTATAACGGCTTGCCGCCTCAATCAGTGGTGAGTTTATTTTATACTGTGTGATCACACTATCTCTCTTTTGTATTTCAGCATCCTTTTTTGCAGCAAGATCACTTAGAACTTTTTCAAACTCACCTTTTTTAATGGCTTCTTCAGTCTTTGCATTTTCAGCATGGACTTTGAGTTGTTTGAGTTCATTTAGATCACCAAGTTCAGCAAATTGTTTTTCAAACTTGGCTTCAATGCTTTTACGCATTCCACTCATGTGCCTGTCAAACTCTTCCTGAGTATAATATTTGGTATCTGCTGCGGCCTGATTTTCTGTTGTTTGAGTCTGTACGGTATCAGTTACCTGACTATTTTCCACGGTATTACCTTCCATGTAGAGGAACCTCCTATGAGTATGTTTGGATGCACACCAGAACTACTTCCAGTGTGCTTGTATGTTTATTTATGCAAAGGCCCTGTATAGGGGGTAGTTTTGACTGATTTATGACTCTTGCTCCACTATGTGGGTGTAGAGTTCTTATTTTTTCTTCCCGCCCTTGCCTTTTTTCTTGTATGGTCGCATGTTTGCTCCTCTTTGCAGTTGTATTTATTGTTCATCATCACTTACTGGCACCCAAAAGTGTCTACAGTTGTATCCGCCTCTTACTACAAAAGGATCACCTGGCATCTTACCGCCCCAACTTTCACCGTTCCATATGTTGTATATTTCATCTTCAGTGAGAACAGCACCGTCCAATGCTTGACAAAAAGGTCTACTTGTTTCTATTATGCCGCCTGCATATTCAAATCTTTTGATCTCTCGCCTCTTGGCACGGCCGCCTGCAAATGCACCATCAAACTTCATCACAGTTTCAGCAATCACTCTTTGACCAAGACTACGCAAGTTTGCACCTCTGGCAACACCACCCAACACATCACGAAGTTCACTGACTACGGCTTGTATTGCATTAGGATCTTTGTTTGTTGCTGATTCCAAACTTCTTAGACGTGTTTGCAGTCGCCTTGCAGTTGGGTTGTCGGTTTGTGCATACAATCCACTCACACCATATCTTGCCTGTTGTGCAAGTTCATTGATGGCCACGCCGCCCACTGCACCTAGTATTACTGCATCAACAATGGTGTTCTTTTGATTGGTGACTTCTGTGACAAACTCATTCTGTGCTATTTCACTGAGTGTGTTTTGTGCACCTGTGTCTTCTGCATCACGTTCACCTATGCCTTGTAGTGCTATGGTGTCCCCAGCAATCTCTGCCAATGCACCAGGCATGATGGTTGAAATGTTGTCTAGTTCTGAGAATGCTTGCAACAACAACCCACGGTTCTGTGTCAATGCACGATTGTCAGGTTGTGCTAGTATCAACTCTGCAAGTCGATTCTCAATGATGCCAGTGCTGGTGTCAATCTCTGAACTGAGGTTGTCAATAGCACCTGTGATGGTGTTGTCGTGTTGAGTTATTTGTGCTTGGTCTGCCATTATTGTATATTAGGTGGGGTGTGTGTGAATCCCTGTGCTTGTAGTTGTAAATGCTGTTCCATGGTGCTTGCTGTTATGGCTTCACCTGTGTTGGGGTTATACATCTCATGTGATTCAAACTCTGCTTGTTTGTCTATTTCTGCTTTCATTGCATCAAAGTCATCAGCATCGCCTACCACAATGTCCGCAATGTTTTTGTAGACTTCACGTTTGTATGTTTCACTGGGCACACCTGCTACCAATGCTTTCATGTAAAAGTCCAAATCATTGTAGTGATCACGAATGTTGAAACTCATTGGATACTTGATATAGCACTCATGTTCATAGCCCATGTATTCTGCCCAAAGTCGCCAAATGCCTTCTTCTGCAAGTTGTATGCTGTTGGCCTTTTGTGATAGTCTGCTGTTGAGAAGTTGAAACTCTGTCTCAATGGCATATCCACTCATCTGTCTACTTTCAGTTGCTCTTACTGCACCTGTGTTGGCAATCTTGTCTATTGTGTCAATGGCATTGTTGATTGCCTCATAGATGCTGCTCACACTTGCACCGGTGAACTCCAATAGATATGGCTTGAGTGCACCATCCAAGTTGTCTTCCATTTGTATAACACTACCGGCACCAATGCCTGCATTTGTGTCTTTGGTTTTTACAAGGCTTGGGTGTGTGTTGAGTCTGATACTTTGATCAACTTCACTCATTGCGTTGTAGATAAACTTCTGTAGGTCAGCAATGTCAGCAAGGTCACTCACACCAATGCCTCTCACACTACTGCGTCTGTTGTAGCAGATCACCACAGGTATCTTGCCCATGCCATTTTCTTCTACAATGATGTCATTGATTGAATTGTTTTCTTCATCTACTATTGAGGTCTTGATGGTGTCATTGGTCCATTCTTTGACTGTGGTCACACTGCCATTTACTTCTTCAATGTACTTGAAATAATCCAGTTGATATTTGCCTGTGGCGTCTCTGCTGTATTCCCAATCCAACACATACTGAGGTGTCAGCATACTTAGATATGGTCTCACGCCTGCGGCTACTTCATCTGCTCTTGTGTTTGCTCCAATGTCGGGCTTGGCAACAATCACATAGGCGTGTCCAAAAACACTTGCCCAAGTTGCTACATCTTCCATGAAGTGATTGATGTCTCTGCCTTCATAGTCTGCGTCTTTCATAAAGTCGTGGTATGCAGGATCATTTTCTATGTTGCCTAGTTCTCTGTATACACCTTCACGGAACAAGAATGAAGTATACACACTCACCACACTTTGACAGTGATTGGGCAAGGGTGTGGTTCTCAATCTTGAATTGTATTCCTGTGGTGATTCTGTTTGATATCTTTGTAGATGTCCTGCTTTGCGATATTCGTCGCCGCCCAAATAACTTTCTAAGAGATATTTGTATTGAGGACGGTATGTGTTGTAAATGTCATTGCCGGATAATACCTTTGCAATCTCATTGGCTATGGTTTGTGTTGCGTTTGCCATGTTGTTTCCTTATGCTAGTGCAAGTCCCCACTTGCCTGTTTGTAGATCTGGGTCAACATCTTTCTTCAGTGGGAACACATATGCTACATGATAGGACAATGCATCAAAGGCGTGATCCATGCCTGTGTCCTTGTCTGGTATGCCAGTTCCTTCTTTGAAAGTATGCTTGTCCAAACTATTTATGGTGACCTTGCATCTAGGGTCTATAAACAAGTGATTTTCACCACCTGCTGTTCTAAATCGTGCGTTTATTGCGTTTATTCTATCACGCACTGGATCATGCTTTCTTGGGCTCTTTACTATGAAGCCTGCGTTTTGCAGTATGATGTGATCACTGCGTCCACCTGATGATGTTTGCTTTCTACTGCCACTAGGGTCAGGGTAAACAAACACCTTGCTGTTGGGATATCTATTCTTTATTTCTGCAACCAGTTCATCAGTGTCACTGCTGTACATCGATATCTCATCTATCACCAATATGTCTTCACCCACTCTCACACTGATGGTTGCATGTATTGGATTTCTGTTGAAGTCAAGTCCTACTTCAATCACTCTAGTATCTGGATTGCCTGTGTCTGTGATGTGTGTTTCTCTGTCAAATGCCCATGCCACTCTATTCTCATATGTTTCAAATGTGGCCATAAACTCTTGTCTAAACTGGCGTTCACTCATGTCTTGACGAGCAGCCTCTACTTCTTCAGGTGTGACAAATCCGCCTTCAATGGTTGTGTATTGCCATGCCGCCCAGTCTGGTGTGCTTGAGGCTTGAACATACATGTCGTAAAAAGGATTGCCTTTGCCTTTGGGTGTGCCAATAAACATTGCACCACCTTGTCTGTCAGCAAGTGCTGGTCTTACAATCTCGCCCCATAGTTCTTCTAGTTTGACTTCGGCTGCTTCATCTATCACCACATAGTCCAAACTCACACCACGCAGTCTGTTGGGGTCTTCTGTGCCCTTGAGTTCAATGGTGCTGCCGTTTACCAGTTGTATGCTGAGTTCACTTTCGTTGATCTTGCTTGCCCAACGCAGATCCAGCAATCTATTCTTCAGTGGCTTCCACATGATCATTTTTGCTGCACGATATGAAGTTGTAAGGTAGAATATGTTTTGTCCAGGATGTCTTGCACGATAACAGATTTCTCTCATGCTGAGAAATGATTTCCCAAAACGTCTGCCGGCACAGCACACCTTGAATCTACTGGGATCCTGTGCTATGGTCTGTTGGGGGATTGATAATCTCATATTGCCTTTCTAATCTATCCAATCTGTGTGATGCTTGTTGGAACTCTGTGTTGAGTTTTATCAATGCAGTCATTATTTCTCTTTGTTGTGCGACTGCTTCCTGCACTATCTTGGCGTGATTGTTTTGTGCGTGAGCAAGTTGCTCTATGTGGTTGGTGTTCTGCATCAACACATCATATGGGTCCCAGTCATTCATCATATTTTACTTTGCATCCTCTGGTTCTTCTACTGAGTATTTCGATGTTGTTGACGTCCCAAGGCTGACTGGGATCAATCCTATACATCTGCACATTGTCCAAGCCTCTGCCTCTCTGTTCCCACAGTTGATGGGACCACACCCCATCCCATTGTTCCCAAGTGAGAGTGTATGCTTCATTTCTGCTTTGTCTAAAACTTCTATGTTTCAAGTATGCATAATATTTGTTTCTAGTGTATAGATCCCCTGCCACACGGTATTTGCCGCCTCTAGGGCGACAAACTCCACTGTGGTTGTTGGGTAGATACTTATAGTCCATTGTACCAGTGTAGCCATTCTACAAAGTTGCCAAGGCCCCAAAAGAACAACCATATGTATACTAGGTCCAACAATCTGTTGATGCGTTTTTCTCTATCTGGTGTTTTCATCGTGTGACCTCAAATAGTTTTTCATATGGTGTATTTGCTTTGGGTGCACCAATGTCTTCAAATACAATGCGACTTACTCCTACTATGTTGTCGGCTGCCCAATCAAGTATGCTTGAAATATTATCCAACTGTTGAGCACTTAGATCACCTCTGCCTAGTTTTTCTGCGGCTCCAGTGAGTGCTGCCAATGCTGTATTGGGTTTGCCTCGTTGACTGCTTTTGCCAAAACTCTTGCTGGCATTGTCTGGGTGTGTGTATGCGTTGTACACTTCCAACTCACTGGTGTGTGTTTCTGCAATGTAGAAAACAATCTTCAGTATATGCTCTCTAAACTTGTGCCTGTCTTCATCACGCATTTTCAAAAACGGATTGTTCTTTTTTAGTTTTGTTTCTTTGTGGTATTTTATCTTGATCATCTGTGTTTCCTTTCTTGATGTTCTGACTTGTATAGTTTACTATTCTTCTTGACTTTTGTCAACTGGTGTGCAATGCACCATCACAGTGCTGTCATCACCAGTGAGGTTTTCTTGTTGTGCGTGACTGTGTAAATCACTTGATGTGAATGGTCCTGTTAGATTGGGTGGGTCGCCTGCCCAGTAGTTCAGCCCATCAAACCATATCCTCATCACTGTGTTGTCCGATTGTGTTATCCTGTTGACTATCTTCATTGTTGTTGTCCTCTGTTTCTACCCAAGGCAACACTGTGTTTTCACTGCTGCCTGTTTCACTCATGCCCAGCATGGCTTTGGCAAGAAATATCTGCACGGCTGCGTTCATGTGTTCAGTTGCGTTCTTCATCATTGCTCTGCGTAGTTTGATCTTCTGATACACTGCACCTTTTGCTATCTCTGCGGCAAAGTTGCGTCTTATGCTGTCATCTGTGACTCCATAGAACTGTGCAATCTCTCTACTGCTGAGTCCCAATGCAGTTAGATCATAAACATGCTCCGGTGGCACAATGTTTTTTGTTTCACCTCTGCCTATTTCAAGGCCCAACATTTCAACTGGTTTCAGTTGTTTGGGCTTGGGTCCTGTTTTACCTCTTGGTGTTTGATTTTCGTTGTCCATATGTTATTTATGCCGAAACATGCAAACAGGGTAGATAATGGTGACTTTAAACCCCGTGAAATATTCGTGCTAGGTTATAACCAAAAACTATTGCGTTGATTAATGCTAGAACTATTGTTATTGTTGCTAATCTATCTAAACTTTTCATAATACTATCCTATCTATCTATCTTGTCAAACAATCTATCAAATGCAGTTGAATATTCAAATGTGTTGGTTTGATTGCCTTCACAGTCCCAACCTGGAGTGACCTGTCTTGCAAACATTTCGTATTTGGTTTGTGTTGGGTGCATCTTCTCTATGCGTTGTCTGATCTCATCTGGCTTGCGTGAATGCTGTTGTCTCGCACTTTCTAAAAACTGACGAGTGTTTCTACTGCCTCTTGGTTGTGGTATCTTGCCACGTTTGAACACAAGACACAGTTCACATTGACTCATTGTATAAAAGCCTGGATTGGTTTTGCCTTTGTGCCACACAAACGCCACTGTTGCATAGTCATAGCCCCAGCCTTCGCCCAACCGGATTGCTTGAGGCAAATGTGGGCTACTGGTCCACATGTACAACAAACTGTTGTCTGCACCTGGCACTACAATATCTTTGATCATTTCATCAACGGTCATTGTGGGATAATGTGAGTCAGCACCGCCAGTGAGAACTCCACCGTTGCCTGAATGTTGACTTTGTCCGTTGTAGTCCCAAGGTGGGTCTGCATAGATGATTTCGTATGTTTTTTGCATGTTGTATTTATGCCTGTGTAAATCAAGGGCCAGTTTTACTGCTTTAGCCCAGGCAGGTCTCTCAGTCTGAGTTTTTGCTGACCACAAGTTTGATGTTGTATTCATGCATGAAACTGCTTTTTTCGCCCAAATGATCTAGCCAACTTCTAACTAGATCCTGTTGTGCCCGGTGTTCAAGTTCTTTGCTCTTAAAAAACTTTTCGTCTGTGGCAGTTTGGCCATTGAACTGTTGTTTGAAGTGAAACAAATCATCTTCTTGTTTTTGCAAGTATTCATTGAGATCTAGAACTTTGTTGCCTTTTAGTGTTTCCAATGTTTCATATTTGTCTGACATTATACAGCCTCCTCTAACATTAGTTCTTCTAAACATTCTTCAAACCAGTTGTCACAACCACGGTCATCAACAAACCAATCTACAAGTTGTTGGTCTGTGAGTGTTACAATATAATCTCCAAGATCACTTGGTGTTACCCAGTCTTGATAGTTTTCTGTTTCAACAATATAACTTTCTTGTGCTGGCACCCAAGTAATGTTCAGATCATCAAAATCATAATAATCACTAACTTGAGCATCATTGATGTTGGATACAATCTCTTTTACAATAAAGTCTCGTTGTGCTTGTGTAAGTTTCATTATACAGCCTCCTCTAACTCTGCAACATACTCTTCATACCAGTCAATCAGTTGATCTTCTGGCACCCAATCTAAACATCTTTCCAAACTGGCAATACGCCAACCTTGACCGTCCTTGTCTTCCCATAGCAAGCACCATTCTGCCTCGCCTGCTAACCAGTGTATGCCGTGTGTGTCAAACACTACAGAGTCTAGGTCATAATCTAACACATAATCGTAGATTTCTTTTATCAAGTCATTTTTACTCATCATAGTCATTGCACTGTCTCCTCTAAACGGATGTTGAATAGTCTAGTTGCTTTACGGGGGGTTAGTTTGCCCTGTTGAACTTGGGCAAAGAGCATGTTCTTGTATGCTTCAAGTGATAGTGTCATAGTGTGTGCCTTTTGTGTGTTGCCTATGTGTAAGTTATACAGCAATCAAGGGGTGCTGTCAACCTGTTTTTTATGCTGCGGTATGAAATTTAATATCGTGAGAAGCAGCATAAGTTTTGGCAATCTTGTCTGCCTTGACTTTTACATCACTAGGATCTAACCACAAAGGACCTTTGGTGTGAACACCTTTGGCATCAACATCAAACTCGATAAAACATCCCAAGTTGTTGAGATCAATCTTGCCAACACCAGCAGCACCTTGAACCAAAGAATCTGCACCAAGTACACCCATACGGGCCATATCAAGTGTGGGTGAATACGAAAGATATTCACTTACCATACACAGAATCTTACTGTCGTGGCCCCATTCGATGCCCAAAGAACCTATTGCATCATTACGAGCAATTTTGGCTTTTTTTGGAATACTTACAAGACCGTGCATAAACTCAACACTGCCATCTCGTGAATCTCGTTTTAAAATAAGCAACTGACAATCTTCACCAGCATTAGCCTGCTTGGCCTTGTTGATAAAATATGCTTTTGCTTCAGCCATTGAAACTGAGTTGCGTTGTGCGTAGTGACGGATTTCTGATTTAGTAGCCATTTTGTAGTACCTTTTCTGTTGCCTAAGCATTATTGCCTATACACTTAATATAGCATTACTACAACCAGAAGTCAAGAAAATGTAATCCAATGAAATCAATGACTTAGAAAAAAACTTTTTTTTTATTTTAGAGGTTGACACAACCCTTTGAAAATGTTACATTATAGTTGCTTATGTATTTTTGTTGTAGGCAAGATTGTATTAGATAGCAAAACCGCATCTGGTTACAAGAACAAGATATCCCTTTTGGGGGGTATTTTACAACAAGAGTATAAATACTTGTGTAGGGTTAAAACAATCTTGGTCATGCGAGATTGGGCTTTTAACCTTTCTGTGCCACCCTACACACTTTTTCCACAGAGAGGTTTCAAACAGAAAGAACACTCGTGAACAATAAAGAATTACAACAACATCAAAGAGCACAGGCACTAGAGGCAGAGCAACTCATTGGCTACTGGATCAAAAGGCATGGCATTACTAAAAAAGATTTAGACACGCATCCGCAAATAGAGGATATAATGCTTCTAATCAAGTTTAATGCAGAGTTTTGGGACATGAACCAGAAGTTCAAAAAAAAGTATAACAGTGCTTGGCACTGGGTTTACAAAAAAAAACTACCACTAAGAAAAAATCACTTGAACAACTTAAAAAAAATAGGCACCACAATAGTAAAATGGCGTACCACTAGGCAAACCAACCAAGAAGCAGTAAAGGCATTTAGAAACAAACATAAAATAGGCATCAAGTAAGAACCCTTAAAAAACCTATCCAATCATTAGGGGTAATAAAGGATAGGGCCCGATGATGACAACTAGAAGTTTTCTTGAATATGAGTTGTTTAGGGCGTTTCGCCGCAGATTCCACATTACGTGGTTGAGAGTTATATGTAGTCAAACTTCTCTCGTAAAATCTGTTCAAGGAACCTGCTGCCCGCAAGGGCCGATATCCATATTCGTTTAGAGTGGTTATGCAGGGGGTAAATGTCTAAGGTGGCTTTGTGTAAAAACCAGCATCTTAGCATTTGCCCCTGCATGACTACTCCATCTCTCATCTCTTGTATTTGAAATAAAAAATAAAAAAGAAATAAACACATCATAGTTATTGAGTTGAGTGAAACGAAACGAAAATAACTTGTGTGTTTAGACTAAACGAAGTTTGGTCTATATATAATAGAAATAAAAAACCATTATAACTTGATTGTTGTAGTGGTTTTTCTATGAGTAGTAGTCTGATACTTGACCTAGTGTATTGAGGTAGAAGTTCTGGTGGTGTAATATGTAGTATCTGCGAGTGGTGATATTAGTGGCAAAATCTACAATATGTTGTGAAAAAAATCACACTGATGATTTAACGCCATTCTAACAAAAACCCTGTAACCTAAGGAGTAAGTTACAGGGTCAAGTTTGTCAGAACTTCAAATGATCGCAAAGTGACAGCCTTGAAATCATTCAGGAGTGAAGGTCAACTGTTGACGGAGTTATAAAATGGCGATTTCGTAATTAGATCAACTGCCAACCTTCACAGTTATTTAGCCTTTGCGATTTTTTAAGAGGTTTTTTTGTCTCATTTCAGCATTCAACACTTGGGCCGGTTGCCAAACATTTGCATCAAGTATGCTCACCAGTTTGCAGGTGTGGCAGTATTCACGCCAATGCGGATGTGGCTCACAGTTTTTTTGTATTCTCACCAGTCTAATATCGTCTAGGGTTGCTCCACATGGGCATGGGTCTACTGGAACAATCTTGTGTATTTTTTCTATTGGGTCGCCGTGGCCTGTGGGTTTGAATGTACAACGGTCTAGTATGTCTTTTGGTATTTCCCTCATGCAAATACTTAAGGCAT
>ERZ1039804.359-NODE-359-length-29715-cov-5.891740_pt1 | contig 29715 bp, 37 predicted proteins | sample MGYA00383089_ERZ1039804 | MGnify/ENA primary metagenome ERZ1039804 (study PRJEB29581, sample SAMEA5548359) | metagenome | biome: marine; feature: coastal; material: water | depth 1 m | study: Short-term variability in the microbial, nano- and picoplankton dynamics...
GAAGGCACTGGAGCAAACTGGAGTGGCAACATTCTTGTAACTGGCTATTCAATTACCGCACAAATGGACGGTATGATTGAAGCAAGTGTAAGTTTCCAAGGCTCAGGCCCATTAACATACGCAACATCATAAGATAACTGATGGCACGAGTTGATATTATAGGTATCAAACAGTTTATGGCGGCGGCATCCCAAGAGATTGCGGCTACCATAGACAACCACGCTGACTTAGTCCAACGAACTGTGGTGTCAAAAACACCTAAGAGAAGTGGAAACGCTCGTCGCAACTGGAAAAAAACTAGTAGCGACAGCACAGGTTTTGAAGTTGAAAACCGTGTGCCTTATATAGAGCGTTTGGAGCAAGGTTCAAGTAAACAAGCACCAAGGGGTTTCACTAAACAAACCCTAAAGGCTACATCTAGAAGGAGAAAACGATGACAGACGGATCAAACCAAACCGTAAAAAAACCAATGGAGAAAATCACTGGACATTTTAGAAATAAAATTACAGGACAGATGAAATCCATCCACGTTCCAGAATGGGATATGGAAATTTACTTCAAAGAAGTAAACACATTAACAGAAGAATCAAAAATGTTAAATCTTGCCCAACAAGGCAAAACAATTGAAGCACTTGTAGAAACACTTATTACAAAAGCACGTGATAAGGATGGAGCCAAGTTATTCAGACCTGCGGATAAAGTCACACTGATGAATGAAGCAGATCCTAATGTGGTTATTAGAGTCACAGGGGAAATCAATAGTGCCAATGCAGATTCAAATATGGAGATTGCAGAAAAAAACTTAGAGGAGATCCAGATCTAGTTTTTGCTTTTAGACTAGCAAAGGATTTGGGTCTCCCCGTAACAACAGTGTTTGAAATGACAACAACGGAATTTGCAGGCTGGGCGGCTTTTTATAAAATGGAAGCAGAAGAACAAAAGAAAGCAATGCAAAATTCTAAAAACAAAAGAGGACGGTAACCGTGGCACAGGATATTTACATTAGGTTTAAGGGCGATGCAAGTCACCTTAACCGCACACTAACACAAGTTAATAGAAGTATGCGAACTTTGGACCGTAATGGTAAAGGGGCTCGCAAAAGTTTAACTCAAATTGAAGGTGCGGCTGGTAGAGTATCCTCAGCGTTGAAACTTGCTGGTGCGGCATTTGTTGGCTTTGCGGCTACAAGTGGTATCAGAGGTATCATACAGGCAACCACAACTTTTGAAGGCTTTAGAGCACAACTTACAGCATACCTAGGCTCACAACAGCGAGCCAATGCTGAGTTGGCAAGAATGGAACAACTTGCAAAAGGACTTCCTCAAACACTACAAGACTTAACCAATGGATTTGTTGTTCTCAACAGATATGGTATAAGCACAGCCAATGAATCAATGACAGCATTTGCAAACATTGCAAGTGCCAATAATAAAAATATGAGTCAATTGGCAGAAGCACTTGGTGATGCACTCACAGGTGAATATGAACGTCTAAAAGAATTTGGTGTAAAAGTAAGAAGTGAAAACGGAAGAACCACTGTTTTACTTGGCGATCAAATACTAGGCGTTGCAAACTCAGGACAAGAATTAATTGGATTGATTCAAGACTTGGGTGAAGAAGGCGGCAAATATTTTGGAGCGGCTGAGAAACAAGCAACCACACTAACTGGTGCTCTCAGTAGAATGAGTGACTCAGTTACACGAGCACAAAGAAATATTGGTGATGCTGGCTTTGGAGCGGCTGTTGGGCAACTAGCAGATAGAATGAGCACCGCACTTGACACAAATACACAACTAACAGAATCTATATCAAGAGGACTTACACAAGCAACACTCGTTGCAGGTGATGCATTGTTCTTGTTGTTTGAAAACTTTGACAAGGTTCTAATTGCTGTTTCAGCATTGATTGGTATTGGTATTGTTAAGTTTATGTTCAACCTAGGCAGAATGATTATAGGAACAACTGTTGTTGCTGTAATAGGTCTACTTCGTGCTTTTAGGGGACTAGCAACATTCTTAGTAAGAACACTTATACGAGGAGCACTTGGTGCTCTTGCACTTGCACTTGGTAAAATAACACTTGTGATAGGTGCTGTAGGTGCCGCGGCATATGGACTAGCGGCGGCTTGGGATTGGGTGTTTGGCACATCAATGAAAGAATCAATTGATGACTTTGCTGGCACAGCAAGAGACAAGATAGGTGAAATAGTAGATGAAATTTCAGGCTTAGGCGGAGAAGCATTTGAATCAGTAACTGGTATTGAAAGTCTAAGTGACGCACTTGAAACAGGCAAAAATGTAATGAATGATATGCTTGGTGTCACAGGCAGTCTAACTGATTATCGTGCAGAACTAGCAAGACGCACAGAAGAACTACTTGAGTTGAGCAAGAAAAACAATGTTCAAATGACTCAAGAAGAAGCGGCTACAGCGGCACTTAATGATATGAAGAAAAAGGCAGTTCAAATTGAAGAAGCCAGAATATCAAAATTAAAAGAATATCAAACAACACAAGAAACAGCACTACAAAACACAGCAGACGCACTTAATTTAGAAATTAGTTTGTTGAATGAAACTGAAAGTGTTAGAGCCGCACACCTAGCAAGTCTCAAAGCAGAACAAGACTTTATTGAGAAAAATGTAAATCTCAAAGACGGTGAAGCGGCGGCATTCCGTAAAACTATTCTTGCAAGAGAATTAGAAATTGCCAAAATAAAAGAAAAATTAAATTTAGAAAAAGCACTTGTAGAATTTAGACGTCAAAGCACAGCCGCAGAAGAAGTAAATGCAGGCGCAAGTGCATTTGGTAGAGTCAATCCACTAGAAGGTGTAAACAAAACATATTCAGATGAATTAAAAGGCTTAGAGCGTTTACGTGATAGAGACTTGATTAATGAAGAAGAATATCTACGCACCAAATCACGTCTAAATGTAGAATACAGTAAAAAGATAAACGATCTACGCAAACAAGATGCACAACAGCAATTAGAATTAAATGGTGTTACTAACCAATCAATTATTGATGCTGTAACAGCACAAATGGATGCTGTTGCAATGATACAACAAGGCGGTGTTGTAGGCGCACAAGGCGCACTAACAGCAATGAACAATGTGTTGGGCCAAATGGCAGGGCAATCAAAAGAAGCATTTGAAGCACACAAGGCATTGAGTATTGCACAAGCATTGATTTCAACATACCAAGCGGCGGCAATGGCAATAGCATTTCCTCCAGGTCCACCTATATCATTGATTTACGTGGCTGGTGCGATTGCGGCAGGTATGGCACAAGTAAATGCAATTAGAAGTCAACGCTATTCAGGTAGAGCACTTGGTGGTCCAGTTATGGGCGGTGAAAGTTATATTGTTGGTGAGAATGGTCCAGAAATGTTTACACCAACCAACTCAGGTAGCATAACTAGAAATGATCAAATAGGTGGTGGAAGGCCTGTAGAAATCAACTTTACAATCAATGCTGTTGACACAGCATCATTTGATGAATTATTAATAAGCAGACAAGGCGTCATACAAAGTGTAATTAGTGATGCAATGTTAGAAAGCGGACAAAGGAGTAGATTCTAATGGCGGACATAGTAACACTTTACCCACAAGATCCAAGTTTCAATAGTATTAGTTTTAGAACTAACACACCAACATTGACAACTGAAACATTCAGTGGCAAATCACGTAGAACAGGATATGGCACAAGTTTTTATAGTTGGCAAGTAAAATATCCAACACTTACACCAGTTGAATCGTCAATTGTTTTAGGCTATCTAAGTCAAACATACGGACCTGCATTTAGTTTTGAAGTTATACTTCCAGAAATAAGTTATACAAATTCAACAAATCCAATTAATTCAGGTGCAATAACAGGATCAGCAACCAAAGGTGCAAAGACAATTACTGTTACAAACTGTGGTGCTGGCAAAACTCTAATTGGTGGCGACTATATCAAGTTTGCAAATCATTCAAAAGTTTATCAAGTAGTAGGCACAGCAACAGCAGACAGCGGTGGTGCAATGACACTTTATTTCTCAGGAAGCCTAGTATCAGATGTTCCAAACGCAACAAGTTTAGAATTTAATGACGTAAAATTCACAGCAATACTTGACTCAGATGTTCAACAGTATGATATTGGCGTAGGGGGTTTTACATCACTAAATGTCAATATGAGAGAGACTTGGTAAATGAAGAGTTTCTATACAGACACAACACTAAGAGATGAATACTACCGTGATGTAAACTTTGCTGTAGACTTAATTGAACTACATCTCAAAGATGCATCAAATTCAAGTGACACACTATACCTAGCATCAGGCGCAATTGATATTGATTTTAATTCACCAACAGCACCAGAAGCAGGCACCAATGTATATTCAGCACAAGGTGAGTTTTTAGCATACTCATCAATCAACGAAGACTTTGACGTAAAGGTAGGCAAGTTTACAATCAACTTGTCAGGGCTACCTAGTGGATATATTGACAAATTTGTAAACAAAGAACCTGAACTAAAAAGAGTGTGCGTTTATAAAGCGTTTTTAAGCACCACGGACCTACAAATTGTATCAACACCTATACTGATGTATGATGGTGTGATATACAATGTAGGCATTCAAGAAAACCAAAGCACTTGTTCAATATCAGTAGAATGTGCAAGTAAGTTTGCAGACTTTGAAAGACTAGCAGGGCGTAAAACAAACAATTGGAGTAATTGGTTATTGCAAGGTGTAAAATATGACACAGCAATGGAAAAGGCTGGTTACGTAGGCAACACAGAATTCCTATGGGGTAGATTAGAATGATTGTAAGAACAATGCGTCCAGAAGAAATAGACTTAAATGTAAATCTATTTCGTCAATATGCTGATGAAGCAGGTGAAACAAATCCAGCACTAGGTGCACAGTATGACGAGAACTCAGTGGTTAGTTCAATAAGAAGTCGTTTGATTGCTCCTGATGCTTGTTGGTTTAGTTTGTTAGACAACAATCGTCCGGTAGGCTTTATAAGTGGCGGACTAACACAAGCACCTTGGAACGATCAAATTTTGTATGCACATATTGAAATGATATATGTGCTGAAAGAAAAACGTTCAATGGATGCGTTTCGTAGATTAGTAGATGAATTTCAAGACTGGGCTGTTGCAATGGATGCAACTAGTATAACCGCAGGTGACATTGGTATTGATCCAGAAAGAAGCAAACGTGTTTACACAAGCGTTGGATTTACTGAAGGATGCTTTATGACAAAGGAGATTGATCTATGAGTGGTATAGTTAGAGGCATCAAGAAGGTTGTCAAAGGTGTTATCAAAGGTGTAAAAAGTGTTGTCAAAGCCGTTGTCAAAGGTGTAAAAAGTGTTGTCAACTTTGTTGTTCAACCATTCCTTGGATTGTTTGGTGGCTATGATGTGCCTGATTCACAAGCAGAAGCAGAACGCCAACAAGGTGTTCAATTTACACGACAAGGCAGTGAAACTCCTATACCAGTAGTATATGGATATCGCAAAGTTGGTGGTGCTATTACATTTGCAGAAACAGGATCTACAAACAATCAATATCTTTGGGTTGCATATGTGCTGAGTGAAGGCACAATTGAAGGTTTACGTGAAATCTTTATTGATGACAACCAACTACCAGAAACAATTATTAGACAACTCAACAATGGACAAACTGTAAACATTACATCAGGCAGATACAAAGACAGAGTGCAATTACAATTCAGTCACGGTGTGTATAATGATACACCAAGTGTAAGTGGTGTTGGCACGTGGAGTATATGTAAGGATGCACCTAGTTGGAAAAACTCAATGGTATACAACGGTATGGCTGTGGTGTTTGCTCGTTACTATTGGAAGAAAGTTGAAACAAATGAAGATGCAGAAGCAAATCCATTCAGTGGCGGTATACCTGAAATAAAGGCGTGTATACTAGGTAAAAAAGTTGCGGCGCTAACAAGTGGCACACCATCAAGTTACACATACGACAACGCACCAGTAAGATATTCAACAAACCCAGCAGAATGTATTTTAGATTACCTACGCAATCCACGTTATGGTAAAGGACTTGTCAACGACGACATTGATTGGACCAGTTGGGAAACAACAGCAAACAAGTTCAACACACAAGTAGAATATGTAAGTGGTATTAGAGGACCAATACACACTCTCAATTTTGTAGTAAACACTGGCAACACTATATTCAACAACATCAAGACAATGTTACCAAACTGTAGAGCATATATGCCTTACATACAAGGTAAATTCAAATTGAGAGTAGAAGATGCTGGCAACGACACAGATATTACATCAGGCACAGCAACCATCGTAGCAACATTTGATGAAGACAACATAGTTGGTGACATCACCTATAGTGCGGTAGAAGCAACAAGCAAATATAACCAAGTGAGTATAACTTATGTCAACCCAGACAACAAATGGAGTAATGACACTGTTGTATACCCTGAATCAGCCGCAGAGAGACAAACCTATATAGACAAAGACGGTGGGCGTGTAAACAAACTTGACGCAACATTTGGCGGACTTACCAATTATGCTATTGCCAAAGATATGGCAAAACTTATATTCAATAAAAGTAGACTTCAAGAAAGTTGCACTCTAACAGTTACTTCACAAGGTATAGAATTAGAAGTAGGCGACAACATTAGAATACAAAGTCATATGTTGAACTTTGGAACAACACCTTGGCGTGTTGTTTCAATCAAATACAACAATGATATGAGTGTTGCATTGGCGTGTGTTAGAAACCCAGACTCAATATATCCGCACACAAGAGTTGGTGAAGAAGATATTGTATTGCCAACTTATACACCAAGAGGTGCAACAATCATCTATCCATTGTTTGACACAACAATTCCTATTGGACTTGTGCCACCAACTAACTCAGTGGTGCCTGTTACATTTGAATCACCAACTATTACTGGTGTAAATCCACAGACGTTCAGCACACCAGGCGTCAACTCAGTAACTGTTACAGGAACAAATTATAAAACAGGCATAACGGCTGTATTCATTGGTGATGACGGACAACAGTATACACCAAACACAACCACAAGAAATAGCGAAACTGAAATAGTTATGGAAACCATTGCAGGTATGGATTCAAGCAATCAACCATATGACGTTAGAGTTACAAACACCAGTGCATTTGGTAGTTTGAGTGCAAGACAAAACAATGTTTTAAGAATTGATGGCACTACAGGAACACCAGATGATCCAATACAAGATCCACCAATTACAGATGATCCACCAGATGATACAGTAACACCACCGCCAAGTGATCCACCAGGTGACGGCGGCTCAATTACAAATCCACCAGATATAGTGCCTCCAGCGTTGCCACTTACAGATATTGTTGACATCACAGTTATTGATTACACAGCAGAAGGTGATTTAATTTACGCTGACATTTATTTCCGTCAGCCACAAAATCCAGCATACGATTATATTCAAGTATTCTATCAACGTCAAGGGAGAGATGAACCTTGGAGATATATGGAAGTCAAGGATCGTCCAGGACCAGGAGAAACGGGTAGTTTCAAACTAGGTCCATTTGCGGCAAACAGTAGAGCAAGTATCACAGTTAGAACAAGAGTAAAATATGGCAGTGGAGAATATTCTACTAAAATAAACACAGTATTCTTAACACCAAGTGCGGCAGTTGACACAAATGATCCTAAAGACTTTATTGAAACAGTAGGTCCAGGTTGGGTGCCACCAGAGATTGGTTCAAGAACAGATAGAGACAATACATTCTCTAAAATTGAAGCAAGAACACAACTTACAGGTGGCGCACCTAAGTCACCTAGAGAAATTGACTTTACACTAACACAAGAAATATATAATGATCCAATCAACTACGATGTTAATGGTGTAAAAATATACTACAAACCTAGTATTGCTGAAGTTTGGAATTATCAAGAGTTTCTATTTGGCACAACTCAAAATGATTATGTGCCAGGCACAGCGAACACAGTAACAATGAGCGTGTTTGGAAATCCAATATATCCTTCGCAACCAACAAACGATCAACAGCACTATGATTTCATTCTTAGGCTTACATACAAGGATGGCAAGGAAAGCACAAAACAAGTAAGATTTGAGGGCTTAAAAGTAGAAGTTAATTCGTTTGGTTTCTATGACTTTGATCCTACATATGGTGCGGCTACAAGAACAGAAGACAATACCACAGTAAACATTGTATTGGAAGATCCAAGTGCACCAAGCACAAAAGATTTAATTACTGTTGGTGTGCATACACTGTTTCCAGACTATGAATCACCAAACATTAGATTGTTCCTATCACCACCAGACTCAAGTTTCTTGTTAGACTGGGCAGGTGTAAAAGTAAGAACAAGAATAATTGAACCAGGCACTGATCCAGACTTTGAAGAATATATTATTACAAAAACTGGACTTACATCAGAAGGTTTATGGTTTGACAGAATACCTATTACATATGAAGATGAATATGAAGTTGTAATTACACCTTTGTATTGGAATGGTGCATCAAGAGAAGAAGCAAAGTTTAGTTGGTTAGGTGCAGGCTATATTACAGATAGACAACAAGGCGCTGACATACCATCAAACGGCTTTCCACCTAACTTCAAAGAAAAGTATAACTTCAAACTATTAACAACAGCAGATGCTCTTGTAGAAGTAGACAAGCCATTTCCTTCTCCTGCAAATCCTAGAATTAACGTAGAAGAGTGGAGTCTAAACATACCAAAAAGCAACTTCAATGGACCAAATGGTTATTTTAAGTTGGTGTTTAGTCACGCACACATCACAAACTATCAACAGTTGAATGTGTATCGCAGATACTACAAACCAAACAACTCATATGGTGGTTACGATCTAAACAAACTAGGCGCTGGCAGATGGGAGAAAGTAGAAGTTACAACTACCAACGCAGGTGGCACAGTAACAGCAAATCTAAAATATCCTTTGAGTTACCAAGAATTTAATGGTTACTTTGATCCGGCCCAGGCTATTTCAAACTACAATAAATTGTTGTTTTTACCAGGATGGGTCACAGGCTTTACTGGTGAGAACTTTGAATACATTGCTATTGCTGTAGACAACAACGGAGAATCAAGTGTAGCACTTAGATTGCCTCCTATTTCAGCAACGTTCAATGGCACAAGACAAGGCGTGTTTATTCCGTTTGCAGGTGACAGAATTACTGAAATTGATCCTACAACGCTAAGTGTGTATCCAACTGTTCTACAAAAGAATTTGGATCAAGCAATAGCACCATTAGCAGACACGGCTAGATTGTGGAACAGAAAAGCACATTCAACATTTACACTGACTAGTGTGTCACCAGGGAGATTATAATGGCGCTACCTACATACAATGGTATACAGAACTTAGACACTAACCTAATTGAAGCACCCAGCACCAGCACTTGGGACGATATAACAAGTTGGGACACGTGGACAAACTGGACTGGTGAACCTGCGGCACAACTAACTTGGTTAACAGAACAATTGGATCTAGGCAGTTCACAGTATTTTAACCTACAAGTAGCAACACAAGCCACAGGCAGTGTGAGTGAATATTCAGTATATGTAAGTGACACAGGTGCATTTGCTGGAGAAGAAACTGTTACTACTATCAATCCTGGAGACACAAACATAGAAGGTTTTTATGGACAGTATGTGATTATTCTTGTAACTGTAGACTATGTTGCGGCAAGTGGTGCACCAAACATTTCAAGTGTCACAGCAAATGCAACAAGTGAAAGATTAGAAATAGTTCTCACAGACATTAATTCAGCGGACCTCACAGGAAGCACCACAGCAAAACAATTGGTGTTGCCAAGAAACGTATCAAAAGTGGTGTCAATGTTCGTTCAGCCTCATCAACCAGGCTTGTATGTTGCAAGCGATTATGTAGCAGATGATTATTTTGAAAGTGCTCCTCCTGTGTTCTCAAACATAGCAGACAAAGACAGACTTATACCAAAAGTAAGTTTTGCCACATATGAAGGCATTTACACTAATTCAATTTTTGATATAAAACTAGCGGTATTGCCAGAACAGTATTGCGATGAACAAGGAAATATACTCGTTAGATAGGGGTATTTTGTGGAATATAATAAATATAAACAGAGAGGTAAATTATGGCGTTTCCAACAAGTCAAATAGACACAACTAACTTAGACTCAGCAACTGATGATCCATCATTGGCTCGTGCAGATTTATTTGATGCTGTAACAAGCCTCAATTCAATTATTGCAGATGCAAATGGCAACAACGGAGTAGTAGTTGCAAATGCAAGCGGAAAGATAACCGCTACTAAGTTGCCCAATACAATTACAGCAACAGGCACACAAACATTCAATCCAAGCAATGGCATTGTAAACATACAAAACATTCTAAGATTGAGTTTGCTAACAACAGCACAAGTGAATGCACTCACTACCAATACAGAGGGTGATGTTGCAATGGTTTCAGATGGTGATGCTGGTGATTTATGCTTAGGCGTATATGACGGAACCAATTGGAAGGTAGTAGCACTAGGTGCAACTATTAGTGCAACATAATGAGCGGCTTAGGTTCAGTAAGCGAGTTAGAACGTGAAAACCTAGAAGTTCACGTAGACAAATGTGAACAGCGTTATATTCAAGTTCACGACAAACTAGAAGGCATAGATGTGCAATTTGAGAAAATAGACAAAAGATTTGATCGTATGGACGAACGTTTAGAACGTCTAGAAAGTGACATCAAAAAAGGACACTCTAGTATGATTGTTGCACTACTTGGAGCAACAGCAACTATAGTAGCCGCTTTCATAGGGGTCCTTGCCGTAATGCTGTAAATATCAGTATGAAGGGCTTTCCAAAAGAACTGTTAGAAGTAGTTGAATTCAAACACAACACCAACACAACAGAACCACCAGAAATTAGTAAAATAATTTATCCACTTGTAGAGTGCGATGACTGTGACGAACAGGTTCAAGACAGACGAATATCGTCAAGACTACATCAAACACCACACCTACATTGGAGACAACAATGCTCCATTTGCAAAAAGTTCAAAAACCCTGGCACTGGTGAATATGACAGCACATCGCAAGAAGTCACCAGTTTTTACCACAATTTACGCAGAACGCATAAATACAAGTGTAAGAGCAAGTAAGGCTGTCACTTTACTCCTGCTACAAATTGTGGTTCTGACACCACACTCCTAAAACGATAATGCCATTTTGTTTTTTGTTGCTAGGCTCTTACACAAAACACCGCAAAAGTGTTTCAAAGCCCACTCACGTAGTGGGCTTTTTTTTGTCTTGACTTTCAACACTTTAGAAGGTATAATAGTAGTGTTATATTCACATAAGTTACCGTTTTTTAGTGATTATGATAAATAACATTGTATTGACACACAAGGAGACAAACAAAATGGCAATAACAAAACTTAAACATCACGACAAATGTCCAGTTGAGGTTAGAATTAACCCCAAGACAAATGCTCACTATGCGAGCCTACGATGCATACGTCACAACACACATATTCAATGGTTGAACCGTCAACAAGCACACAACATCAAGGAGATGTGTGATGCAAAATAAAAAAATTTGTCAAAATGGCGTAGAGTATTATAACAAAGAAGAACAAAGAAATAACAAAGAAGAACACATTACGACTACTTCGTCTTTTGTCTCTCTTGGCAGGACTTCGTCCTCTGATGCTTCGCATCTCTCCAAAGATACATTACTTGCTCAAGACTCCTCTGAGTCAAGAGAAAGAGAAGTGGTTATGGAAGGCGCGGAGGAGGCACCCCTAGGCAACCACAACGTCAAACGTGCTATCATTCAATTGTTTAACAATGATTCAGGCACACGCAAACTTAAAATAAGATTGAACTTAGCAGATGATACCAATGCTGAGTTTATTGCTCCACTACAACCAAGAAGCAATTTAACCAACTTCCTACGCTACACAGCAGACGCAAAAGCAGAAGCAAGAGAAGTGTTTGTTGGATTACGAAAGCACATCAAAAACACCTTAGGAGTTACTCCACAACAAGGCAAGTTTCACGAACGTGTTGGTGCGAGAACAGGTAGCAAACAAACAATACAAGTAGAGCCAGGATGTTATGGTGCAATTGGTTGGTGTGCAGAAGACAAGCAATATCAGTGTTGGATTGTGTTGTATGGACTTGAACTCCTGGCAATACCTCTCAGTGATGAACACCTAACAGCCGCACAAAAACGTTCAAATGTAAGAGGACAATATCTTTGGATCAATCCTAAGTTTGACACGAGAGTGCGTCCTAAAACGTGGGCACAAAAACGTCAGGAGAAACAATGTATACAGAACTAAGACTAGAATATCCAAGAACTTGGAGAATATGGAATAGAATGAATTATAGATGTGAACATCCAGATGTGCATACTAGTTATTCTGACATAAGAGTGTGTGATGCTTGGAATAGAAACATTGTGGGTGAACAAGGCTTCGTAAACTTCTTGGACGACATAGGTGAAATAGACACCTCAGGAGCGTGGGTAGAACGAAAGAACAAATACAAAGATTGGAGCCCTCAAAACACACATCTACTACAAAACAAGTCAGGACTACAAAGATGGCACGAGGATCACCCTGAAATAATGCAAGGTAGAGCAAGAGGCATAAATCCAAAAACAATACAATCAAGACTAAAAAATGGTTGGGATTTGATACGTGCAACCACTGAACCAGCACATAAAAAGGATACCAAACAGTGACAATAGAGCCCATACATTCAAAGAATGGCAAAACCTATTGGATTGAACAGGGTGATACAATGTATGAGGGTAGACTCACACACGGACAGTATCAATCAACCAATTGGGACTTTGCACAAACAATCATAGCCAAGTGGAGACGTTGCATAGACATTGGATCAAACAATGCTTGTAATGCTGTTCACTATGCAGAACGGTTTAACACAGTAGAATGCTTTGAACCAACACACCTTGCACAACAGTTATGGACAAGAACAATTCAAGACAATGGTGTGCAAAATTGCACACTACACACTCAAGCACTGGGTGAATACACAGGCTCTAGTGAAATCATAACACATCCTAGAAATGGTGGACACAATCATTTGTCACACTATGACAAGAACCCCAGAGCAAGAGGCACTGAAAAAGTCAAACAAACTGTAGAAGTTCGCACACTTGACTCATACCAATTTACACAAGTTGACTTTGTAAAAATAGACGTTGAAGGATATGAACTGTTTGTGCTACAAGGTGCACTCCAAACCATACTACACAATAGACCTACACTACAGTTGGAATTAGTTGAAGCACAATGTCGCAAGTTTAACTATGCTCGCAAGGACATTGCGGACTTGTTTGACACACTTGACTACGGTTGTGTTTCAAAAATAAACGGTTGGATTGACCTACGCGAACACCGTGAAGGACGAGGCGAGATGGACTTGTTCTTTGTGCCCAAAGAAAACATCACAAATTTACCACCAAAATTGGCACTTTTTAGTTAACCAAAAACGTTGACTTTAGCACTAAATGACTGTATATTAGTAACATAACAATTAGGAGATGACTATGCTTACATTAGGACTTGACTCAAAACTTTATGACGTTGACACCATCACTCGTCACGTGGCCGCTACAGAGGGCGTTGACTGTTATATGAATGGTAACACATTTGTGATTACGTTTGGAGAGAACACAGAGGCAAATCAACAGTTGCGTGATGAGTTTGAACAACAGTATATTGTTCATCCTTGGCAGAAACAGTAGAACCAGGTTTGACTGAGATGAGACAGCGTAAAACACCATAAAAAACGCAACCACTGTTTAACCAACATTGCAATCCACTGTAACCTATCGTAAACTACAGTTGGATTGCTTTTTTGTGAGTATGCACTCACACTAAGCACACTACACAACAGCGTTATATGACGCTTATACACAGTCTAAGACACCTATTACACAGCACTCAGAGTTTTGAGATTCTAGTGCGCGAATCAAACGCCATTTATACCCCACTTATTCACATTGATGATAAATATGTTTATAGGAGAAGATATGGCAAGAAGAACAAGACAAGGTGTGCTCAACTACAGTTCAAAACTAGAAAGCACTCAAAGACTACATTTCTCAAGACATCGCTCACAAGCACGCCATAGAGGCGAACAGTATCTATTGACGTTTGAACAATACGTAGACCTGTGGGCAGATGTGTGGCACTTGAAAGGACGTGGAAGCACCAACTACTGTATGACTAGACGTGATACCGCTCAGCCTTGGTGTGTAGACAACTGTAGAACAATGTTGCGTAGTGAACACCTCACACTAACCAAAAGCGGTAGACGCTCAGCACCACCACCACAAACACCTTTTGACGAATGGGAGATACCAGATGAAATTAAACACAGACTATGAACTAGGCGTTGAGTTTGCCAAACAAATCAAAACCACACAAACACTTGTAAATGGTGCTCTCAGCACATTCATATGGTGTTGTGCGGCTCTCACTGTATCAACTATACTTTGGCAATGGCTATGATAGATCCTAGAGATTATGCACTCATAGGCATTGTTGTTGTTGCGTTTGTGTTAGCAACCACACATTGGATCAACTATGTCCAGTGATATGTTTGACCCGGATTTTGATCCACTAGGTGAATTGATGCGAATGCAACTTCAAATATCTAACCTTGAAAACACTGTTGAAAGTCTTATCAAGGCTGTGAACGCAAACCATCACACACAACAGGGTATACTAAAGAGTCAACAGAACCTTGCTGAAGCACACAGAGAACTCACAAACTATGTCACAACCACCCGTAAAACCTAGTGCAACTGAGACAAGGGTGTGGGACTATATCACCAACAAACTCACACAAACCAAACCAGAACTAGGAGGATTACCAATCTGTCCTTATGCTGAACGCTATCGTGGCACATTCATAGTCAAAGAATCACACGAAAGTGTAAACGATACTCTAGCATTGTGGGCAAAGATATGGGATCCTAGAGTTCACACAGCAATAGTTCTTGCGTGGAGATATCCTCCAATAGAATCAAGTCTGCGTGGCACTGGAGCAAGACTAACATCAAAGGGTGTTCATCGCACAGCGGATCGTTGGGCCAATACACTTGGGGACAGAGACTGTGAGATACTTGTGAATCACCCACAAGATCCTTATCCTGTTGCTAATGTGTGGACTGGTATGGAAGGGCATATATTGATAATACTACAGCGTGAGAGCCTACTGTTGGCGGCACGTGAACGTCTACAGAAAACTAATTACTATCAGAATTGGAGTCAAGCGGATCTGGAGGGTCTTGTTTGACAACGTATATGTCAATGTCAAATAGGCACAGTATAGTCAACACTCTAACATCAAGTGTTTCCAACACATAGTATTCATCCTCAGGATTGAACCATTCAAGTATTTCATATCCTTTGAGTAGAACTTCTATTTGCCCATCTTGTTCATCAGTGGCACAGTATTCAATTATCATCCCCGTCTCCAAACAGTTTGTTGAATTTGTCTTGTGAGCGCCAATATTCTTCTAGAATGTCAGCAAGTTCTTCTTTAGTAACCATATATTCAATTGTTACTTGTGAATCAGCGTTTATCAATCCTTTTGAAGGATCCTTTAGTTTACAGTTGGTTAACACAATGCCTTTTGAGTCAGCACGTTCAATAATTGGTTGCCAATGTGTGAAGTTTACATTGTTGGGGTCTACATATGTTGTGAATTTGCTTTGGGTTTTGATTCCCATTAGTTTTACTTCATATACCTCGCCACCGTAGCGACTGTTGATTAACTCTGATGAGATAATGAATACTGGTTCTTGAAGTTTCTGATATTTTGCCATTTTGATGTCTCCTTTTGTATAAACTTATTTATCATACACGGCAAATAACACCTAGATAAAGTGAATAAGAGCCTCTTTGAAGCCAAATAATTACAGAACTACTAAATATGTATATCGCGATTAACAAATTAAGGAGACTCCAACGATGGCTCTACCAACCATAGTAACGAGGACTACCAAAGGTAGTGCTCTAACATTTGGCGAAGCGGATGCAAACTTCACCAATCTACAAAGTGCTGTTCTTACAGTGGGCGACGGCTCAAACACAACAGACATTGCACTCAACGGACAATTGACATTTTCAGCAGGAACTGGCATTTCAGTTACTGAATCAAGTGGCACAGTCACAATATCAAACACAGTTTCAGACACAGATACTACCAATTTTAGTATTGGAGATGGTTCAACATCATTTAATGTGTCAGACGCAGAAACAATTAACATTGCCGCAGGCGCAGACATTAGTGTGAGTGTAAACACTGGCACCAACACACTGACTATTGCCAACACACAAACAGCAGGCATCAGTGATGTAGTGAGTGACACAACACCACAACTTGGTGGCGACTTAGATGCACAAGGCAACAAAATACAAAATCCAATCCTAGAAGACTATGCTGAAACAGTATACAACATTGGATCAAGTGACACACCAACAGTTACAGTATCAAATGGTAATGTGCAAAAGGTTACTATCTCATCAGGACTTGACTTACCAGCATTTGCAGATGCCGCAACAGGACAATCAGTAACACTTATTGTTTATGGATCAGGCACAGCAACTGGCACTGGCAATCACAAGTTTGCAGGTGGCAACAAAACACTCACAACAGACAGTGTAGTATCAATTTTTTATGACGGAACAACATACTGGACTTCAATAGCAACAGATTTCCAAGCGTAAGGGAGGAACAATATGCCATTTGGAGCAAGTAGACTAAGTTTTTTAGCATTATCACAAACAGACGGAGGCTCAGTTGCGCCTGCCTCTAGAAGCACAATCACAGTAAACGGCGATGCACAAATAGATACTTCAAGAAGCAAGTTTGGTGGAGCAAGTCTATTGCTTGACGGAACTGACGATTGGGTAACCATTGAAGACACTACATTCAACAGTCAAACAGCGTTTACTTGGGAATGTTTCTTTAACGTAGATGTTGACGCAGGCGGCGGCACAGTCAGTCTAATGTCAAACAGAGTAGGTGGTTATGAACCAGGCGATTTGATGTTGCTGTTTAGAAACTACGATATGAAACTACAGTTATCATCAAACGGAACTGGCGGAATGAACCTAGCACCACCAAGTATGAGTGCTATCTCAACGGACACTTGGCATCACGTCGCTGTGGCTAGAAACTCAAATGGCGATTGGGGATTATGGTTCAATGGTTCAAGACTTGGCAATGGCACAGGTTGGACACAAACACTAGACAACGACATTGGTATTGGTGCACACGCAGATGGCACACTAGAAGCAAACGCAGGCACAGACATTTGGTTTGACGAAGTTAGAGTATCAAGTGTAGACAGATACAATCCTAGTTCAACATCAATTACTGTTCCAACAAGTGCATTTACAAATGACTCAGACACTCTTGCACTACTACATATGGATGGCACAGATGGCTCAGTCAACATTACAGATGACGAAACTACAGCAAGTGCTAGAACAGCCAAAACTGTAACAGCAAATGGTGATGCACAAGTAAGCACAACACAAAGTAAGTTTGGTGGAGCAAGTCTCTACTCAGATGGTGCTACAGACTACCTAACTGTTAGTGCAGACTCAGACTTTGTTATGGGCTCAAATGACTTTACACTTGAATGTTGGGTAAGACCCGCAAGTTCAGGTGTAGGAAGTGGTGATCAAATTATTAGTAAATGGAGTGGCGGTAACGGATACTCCTACGGTTTAACATATGGCACTAGTTCACCTAAAAACAACATCAGAGCACTTATAAATGACACAGGTGGTATTAGAGGTGTAAATATGGGTTCAAGTCCACTCACAGTAGATGCGTGGAATCACGTTGCTCTTGTTGTTGAAAGCGGAACACTTGCACTATATGCAAATGGTAACCGTTTGGGAACAACCAGTGTAACAGCATTTAATGATGCAACCAACACTGATATTACTATTAGTGCATTGGGCGGTGGATCATATTCACCAAATCACTATCAAGACGAAGTTAGAATCAGTGATATAGCAAGATACACGGGCTCAACATACACACAACCAACTGGTCCATTTACAAATGATGCAAACACTCTATTGTTATTGCATATGGATGGCACAAACGCTTCAACTGACTTTACAGATGACAATGGTGTAGACAGAAGCACAGTAGGAGTTAGTGCTCACGGCAATGCACAAATAGACACCGCACAAAGTAAGTTTGGTGGCGCAAGTGCATACTTTGATGGTAACGACGACTATTTGACAATACACGGTGTTGACGGATCATTTAATGATGAATGGGTAAATGGTTCAGAATGGACTGTAGAGTATTGGGTGCGTGGATCAAGTTACTCAGGCTATGAAGTTCACTTTGGTGATTGGGGCGGCGCAAGTGACAGAAGTTTCTTCCTAGGATCTGACACAGGTGGAGACATTATGTTCTTCTACACTGATTCAGGTGGCACACTAGACACAGCAATACGTGCAGACACAGTTTTGTCAACCAACAGTTGGCATCACATTGCACTTGTAAAAGACTCTACTAACTTTACACTGTATGTAGATGGTTCAAGTGTAGACTCAGGTGCTAGTGAAAACATTAGAGCACAAGGCAACCCCACAAGAATAGGTGCAGCCGCAACAAACGCAGAAGACTTTATTGGTTACATAGATGAAGTTCGTGTAAGCGACACAGCAAGATACACAGCAAACTTTACACCAGAATCAACACAATTTACAAACGATTCAAACACTCTATTGTTATTGCATATGGATGGATCAGATGCATCAACTACATTTACAGATGATAACAGTTAAGGAAACGCAATGACTTGGATAACCACAACAATTGACACACAACATTTAGATCAAGACTCAGACTTAGTATTAAATGCTCGTCCTGCTATCAAACAAACAGCAGACAATGTTAACCTAGTCAAAGAAAAGTTTGATATTGCAAGTATTCAAAACAATCAAAGTCTAAGATACAACACCACAACTGGTGCACTTGAACCAGTGCTGTTGAGCGACACTGTGACTGGCTTTACAGCACAACAGTTTATTGCTCAGTCAACACTTACACCAAGTTCAACTGTAAACTGGGACTTAGATGCAAATCAAACAGCATCAATCACACTCAATCAGTCAATAACACTTGCTAACCCTACAAATCAACAAGCAGGTGCAACTTATACACTGTTGGCAACACAAGACTCAACAGGTGCAAGAACCATAACATTTGGTTCAGACTATTTGTTTCCAGAAGGCTTATCACCAACAATAAGCACAGACGCAGATGCTGTGGACCTATTGGTATTTTACTCAACAGGCACAAAGATGTTGGGCACACTAATGAGGAACTACAGTTAAATGTTTTGTATGCCGTTGTTACAGAATCCCAGACGTGAAGGCGCCCAAGCCTTGGGTGTAGGCGGCATTGGCTTCGCCAACGACTATAATGATTCAAATCACAATGGCACAGTTAGAGCACTCTATCACACTTGGTTTGAGCCAGGTGGAGCAACACTGAGTAGAGACTACCAAGATGGCAACCTTAATAGTGGCGTATACGGTGGATGTTTTTCATTTACTATTGCTTTTTGGGCTTATCACGTAGGTGGTGAAATACTCATAGACACACAAGTAAGTGAATATGAAGAAACAAATTCACACAGAAGTTTTATTAAGATTACCAATGGCTCAGTTGAATTTGTTGGCAACAGAGTGGAAAGAATTGTTCAATCAGGATATAACTATCCACAAAGTGAAACATATTCAGTCACAGGCAACAGCAATGCGTGGCGACACTACCAATTTCACGCTAGACTAAAAAGTGATGGCACACAGGACTTTACTTTTTATTATGATGGCGTAAGTCAAGGCACACGCAACCAATCAAACGAAAACAGAATACTACTCATAACCTATCAACAGATTCTAGTTGGTTCAAACAGTTGGCACACAGGACAAGGTATGTTGTTGGGTGTAAGAAACGAACAACACACTGGTTATCCATATACTACTGACAGAGGTTTATATTCAAATCCAACTGTTAACGGGCCAGAAAGATTCCCAGGCGCACTAGATGCAACAACAGACGGTTTCAATGGTGGTTTATATCAATTGTATGTAGCGTGGAAACACGGAGTAGATGCAAATTGGATGCCAGTAGAAACAGCATCATACAGAGCAAAGTTTTACAATGGTGGCGTTAGAGATTTAGGCACAGACGGCACAAACACAGGATTACCACAACCCCAAATATTTCTGAGAGGCAACAACGGTGCGGACCTCACAGATGGCGGTAGTATTGCAGGATCAAGTTTACAAGGCTACAACAAAGGCGGCGGAACTTATTTCTCATTAGGCACCAACGACACAAGCGACTATTGGCAGTGGATGGAATCAGCACTGTATAATATTCCAAATCTAACTCCACCAAGGACACAACCTTATTGGACAAGAACAACATCACAATCAAGTGACACATTTAGTTAAACATCAAGGAGAAAAACTATGAGTGCGGCAAGCAACTATTTAGAAACGAAACTTTTAGATCACAGTTTAGGAACAACATCCTGGACAGCACCAACAACAGTGTATGTGGGTCTATTCTTAAACACCAGCGGAAACGCTACAGCAAACCTGGAAGCAGGAACACTGTCAGACGAAGTGCCAACTACAGTAAGTTCAAGTGCATCAGGCTACGACAGAAAAGTAATTACTTTTGACGCGGCATCAAGCCCAACTGGATCAGCAGGATCAGGTTCAACTGTAACATTTACAACAGCCACTGAAGACTGGGGAACAGTTACTCACCTGGCTATTATGGATGCGGCTACTGGCGGCAATGTATTATACTACGGAACATTAGACAGTAGTAAATTAATTGAAACTGGTGACACATTTGTTATTCAGGCATCTAACCTTACAATTACACTAGCATAAGGCAAGGCTTGTGGCTGACATTGTATATTTTGACGACGATTATGTAGCCAGTGGTTATACTGTCTACACTGCCTTTGGCACCGCAAGTGAGGGCGCAGATCCTAGCGGTTCCAATGTGTCAGCGACTACTAGTCTAAGTGCGTCAGCACAAATATTAAGTGCCAGCGATCTAGCAGGTTATGTTCACCCTGACTATTTTGACGCAGGTTATGTAAGTCAAAATGTCTACGCTAGTGCGGCTCTAAGTGCCAGCACAAGCACAAGTGCAACAGCAACACTAGAAATATATGCAACAGCAACAGCAGATGGTTTCACAAGTCAATATGTTGGTGCTGATAGAACAAGACAAGACTCAAGTAGTATCACACTACAAAGTAGTCTAAGTGCAAGTGCAGATGTGTTGTTTTATGCTTCAGCAACTGTAGACACAACTGTTGAACACTCTACAACACCTGAGAGACAAAGACGTGCTGGGGCTCAAAACCTCACAGTGGCGTTTGGTGTTGGTGCAGATGCAGACGTTGAACGAAATGCAACAGCAACTCTAAACAATGCAATAACACCATTAATATCAGCAACATATCAAGTAGGTTTATTATCAAATGAATCAACTTGGGATGAAGTGGGTGTTCAATGGCAAACATATCCAGGCTCAGTATGGGGTGCAAATACCTTTATTCTGCAGGCACTGTCAGGAATGTCAGCAAGTGCTTCAGCACAACCTGGCTTGGCACCTGAAGAGTTTGAAGTTGCAAGTGCTTTAGATGTCACACAAACATTTGTTGGACAAACCAAAACAGCATCAGCAAGCCTTAGTGTAGACACTAGTGTTTCAACTGTTTACACTAGAGTAAAATCCAGTGGTTTATCAGCAACTGTAGACACAACAAGTAGTCAAAGTGCTGTTTACACAGCAGGACCTACAGTTGATTTACCAATATCAACCAGTATAAGTGCAAATGCAATCTTTAGAATCATTGGTTCAGCAACACTAGCAAGTGAATTTATAATTGATATTGTTGTAAGTGCTGACGCTTTCTTATTCCCAACAGCAACACTTCAAGCGAGTGCAAGTAGAACTAGAAGTAGTCCTTCAGAACTAGCCGCACAAGTTACTACACAGTTCACAGGAATAGTAGGGCATACAGAATTTGCAGATGCCGCACTTGAATCAATTGCAGACATACTTGCTGTTGCGGCAGCACGTAGAAATGCCTCAGGCACATTCCAGGGTGTAAACTCTACTATTGCATATGGTAGAATCCTTGGCTTTGATCCAGTTCGCAACTATGATGTTGACAGTGAAACTAGATATAGTCGTGTTCTTGAAGAGTCAACAGAATTTGTAGTTGGTAAACAACAACCAATTTATAAAGTAACACAAGAAAGTGGCGGCTTGCTAGTTCCTCAAGAAACAAGGAACCTACGCACAAGTAAAACCACATACCAACAAAGGAGACAATTAGCGTGACTGACATAACAGGATTCAAACAAAGTGTCAAAGGTTCGTATATACCAAAAGATCCTGATGCACAATTAACTTACACTGTTGATTGGACTGACTGGTTAACTGGCAATGACACATTGCAAACAGTGGCTTGGACAGCATCAACAATTTCAGGAGACTCAGCACCATTAACAGTAGCCGCAAGTGGCATTGTAACTGGAACACAAAAAGCCTATGTAGAACTTACAGGCGGAAGTGTGCAAGAGATATATGAAGTAAAAAACACTGTCACAACAGCAGACGGTGCTGTTGACTCAAGACGTTTTAGAGTAAAAGTAGAAAACAGGTATCTATAATGGACAAGCCAGAGGACAAAAAGAATTACAAGGAGATAGCCAAAGCCAACAAGGACTTGGTTAGACGTCTCTCAGAGATTCATTGTTCATTGGCGGAAATATCCCACATCACAGGAATAAGCAAAGGCACACTAGAAAAGAAATACTCAAGCGAAATAGATCAAGGCAAAGCAAACGGCACAATGGGATTACGCAGAACACAGATGACTAGAGCAATGGATGGAGATCCTAGAATGCTTATATTTTTAGGAAAGAACCTACTTGGACAATCAGAAAATCCAAATGGTGGAGATGACTCAACTCCGTTACCTTGGACGGATGAGGATATTTAATGCCATTAACTAAACCACAACAACAAGTAGCCGCTTCAGACAAACGCTGGAGAGTGCTGATTAGTGGGCGTAGGTTTGGCAAAACCACACTGGGCATTAGAGAGATATGCAAACACGCAAGTCGTCCTGGCACAGTGTGTTGGGCTGTTTGTCCTAGTTACAGACAAGCCAAAAACATTTGGTGGTTAAAACTAAAGAAGAAATTATTTGCACTACATTGGATCAGAAAAATTAACGAAGCAGAACTTACAATATTTCTTAAAAATGGATCACAGATTTCACTCAAAGGTGCAGAAAACTATGACAGTTTACGTGGTAACAGAGTAGACTTCTTAGTAATGGATGAGGTTGCAGATATCAAACCAGAAGCGTTTTATGAATCACTTCGTCCAACATTATCAGACAGTTTAGGATCAGGTTTGTTTATGGGCACACCAAAAGGATTAAACTGGGCATACGACTTATTCAACAACACACAAGTAGATGACGAATGGGGCAGTTGGCAATTTACAACTGAAGAGGGAGGCAATGTGCCTGCTAGTGAATTAGAAAGTGCTAGACGCCTACTTGATGAAAGAACATACAAACAAGAATACCAAGGATCATTTGAAAGTTTCTCAGGTAGAATATACTACGGATTTGAACGTGAAAAGAACGTTGAAAAATGTGTAGAATATGACTTAGAAAACGCTCATTATCCTGAAATACTACACATAGGAGAAGATTTCAACATTGATCCTAGTGTTGCTGTAGTGGCATATGAACGTGCTGACGGAGTTATGCACATCATAGATGAAATAGGTATTTTCTCAAGCAACACAGACGAAATGGTAGATGAAATCAAAACAAGATACCCTAAATCAAAGATATTTGTTTATCCTGATCCGGCAGGCAGACAAAGAAAAACATCAGCCAACGGAATGACGGATATTATAATACTACAAAATGCTGGCTTTGTTGTTAAAGCACCCAACAGCCATCCTCCAGTAAGAGACAGAATAAACGCTGTCAACTCACGATTGTTGAGTTCAACAGGTGAAGTAAGACTGGTGGTAGAACCTAGGTGCAAACGAATCATTGAGGGACTTGAACGACAAGTCTACAAAGAAGGAACCCAACAACCAGACAAGGACAGTGGATACGATCATTGGAACGATGCGTTAGGGTATATGGTTCACTACAAGTATCCTCTAAGACGAGATACAAACAAATCAGAAGTCACAACTTGGAAACATAGGACAGGAGCATAACGAATGACGGACTACAATAGATACACAAGCACAAATGATGCTTATGAAAAACACTACAAGCGATGGAAATTTTTACTCGCTAGTTATATGGGAAGTGAAGTATATCGCAATGGCGAATACTTGACACGCTACCAAATGGAAACAGAAGTTGAATATCAAGAAAGGCTTAGCACAACGCCACTTGATAACCACTGTAAGGGTGTGATTTCAATCTTCAACTCGTTCTTGTTTAGACAACCTGCTTATAGAGAATATGCAAGTTTAGAAAACGATCCTAGTTTAGAACCATTCTTAGAAGATGCAGATCTAGAAGGCAGAAGTTTAGATGCGTTTATGAAAGACGTATCAACATATTCAAGTGTGTTTGGACATACTTGGGTAATACTTACAAAGCCTAAAACAAACGCAAGAACCAGAGCAGAAGAGTTATTTCAAGAAGTCCGTCCTTATGCAAGTGTGCTAACTCCTCTTTCAGTTCTTGATTGGCGTTACGAACGTTCACCGTCAGGCTACTATGTTTTAAGTTACTTGAAGTATGTTGAAGATATGAGTGATGGTGAAATTGTTATCAAAGAGTGGACAGCAGAAGACATCTATACAACTATATTAGATGATGAGAAAAAAGAAGTGCGTTCACAAATGAATGAAGTTAATGAACTTGGATTGATTCCTGCAATTTGTGTTTACTCAAATCGTTCACCTATTAGAGGTGTTGGTATTTCAGAAATTGGTGACATTGCTGATTTGAATCGTGCAATATACAATGAATACTCTGAAATTGAACAGTTGATTAGACTACAAAACCACCCAAGCCTAGTAAAAGTTTCTACTACAGAAGCAGGTGCTGGTGCTGGTGCAATCATTCAAATGGATGAGAATATGGATCCAGGCTTGAAGCCATACTTGTTACAACCAAGTGGTGAAAGTCTAGAAAGCCTATACAAAAGTGTAGAAGCCAAAGTAGATGCTATTGATAGAATTGCACACCTAGGAGCAATGCGTGAAAACAAGGCTTCAACAATGAGTGGTGTTTCTAGGCAAATGGAATTTGAACAACTTAATTCAAAACTTTCTGAGAAAGCAGACAACCTAGAACTTGCTGAAGAGCAGATGTGGAGATTGTTTGCTGTTTATCAAGGTAAAACCTGGGATGGTAAAATTGATTATCCAGACAGTTTCAACATACAAGACAAACATTCAGATATGGCTCTACTAGAACAAGCCGCAAGAACAGCACCAGCAGATCCAAGTGTAAAAGCACTATTGGACTTCCGTGTTAAAATGCTGTTGGATGATGAAGAAGAGTTTGTGTATGATGATGTTGAGCGTATGAAAAAACGCATTGAGAAAAATGCTCAAATGGAACACACACCAATGGATGCAACTACATTTGACAAACACATTGCTGAAATGGTTCAACAAGGATACACAATGGAACAAATCATTGAACTACATCCAGAGTTTTTAACTGTTCTTACACAAAGGTTAGGTAATGCGCCACAGTCAACCAACTCATAAACTGGGCAAACAAAACCAGCCTATGAATCAACCTTGGTTATACTATGAACCATTTGATACTGATCTAGCAGAAACGCTGATCAAATATCACTTTGAAGGCTTACAAAAGGATTATCCTAAATGGAAAAACCGTTTGAACAACACAGCAAGAAAGAGATGCAGAAGACATTTGTTGGCTCTGTCAAGACTCACACATTGGATGCGTCAAGAACTACAAAAACAATACAATGAATTTGATAATGTTACTGAATTCAAACAACAACTAGAGGATCCTGAATATGGCGAAGAAAGCAACACTACAACCAACCTATAAAGGATATAACTGTAAAACGCCTGGATGTGGAGGACACAAGGCAGGACACAGTTATGCATCAAGTGGTGGATCAATACCGTCACCACATAGCCAGTCATTTAACGAGGGTATGACTAGTTATCAATATGCGATTACAGCACCTAAGGCGTCAAAACCAAAGAGTCTTGTAAGTCGCAAGGTATTAGGTGCACTTGCCGCTGGTGCGGCACTAGGTGCTAAAAAAGGAGGGTAAAACTATGGCTATGAAAAAAGCAAAGAAGAAGAAAAGTAAAAAACGCGGTAACCGTAAGTAAACCGCCCATTTATCACCCTATATTACAGTTTGGTGATAAATAGATATACAACAAATTACTCTTAAAGGAGGTAGTGTAACGATGGACACAACAACAACCACGGAAGCAATAGAGAATACTGACGCTCAAGCAAACCAAGATAGTCAGGCAACAGAGACAGAAGCACAAGGAAGAATGTATTCGCAATCAGAGTTTGATGACGCTATGGCGAAAATGAAACACGCTGTTACGAATAAAGCAATTCGTCCTTATCAAGAACTTGGAGACTTAGACGAACTTCGCCAATTGAAGACACAGGCTGAACAAAAGCAGACTGAAGAAGCAATGAAAAAAGGTGAGTTTGAAAAAGTTATTTCAGACTTGGCTTCAAAAAAAGATGCTGAGATCGCACAACGAGATAGCATCATTAGAGAATATAGGGTGGATACACCTTTGGTTAATGCGGCGGCAAAATACCGTTCAATCAACCCAGAACAAGTCAAGTCTTTGCTGAAAAGCAATTTAAGATTAGGCTCAGAAGGCGAAGTTGAAGTAGTAGGCGCTGATGGCACAGTAAGATATACAGACAGCGGTTCAGCAATGGGCGTTGATGATTTGGTAAAAGAATTTCTTGACACAAATCCACATTTTGTATCTCCTACTCCAAGCACAAGCAATACCCAAAGTTCTGTAATGAATGATTCTAAAAGTGTAGATGTTAGCAAATTGGATATGTCAAATCCAGAACACAGAAAAATATATGCAGAACTTAGAAAACAGTCTGCATAGCCTAAAATATAAGGAGAACTATTATGGCTAATAATACTACAATCAATAGTGAACTCTTTACCAATCTGTTGGCTGAAGCACAGTTTGCGATGTATGAGAATTCAATTGCTCGTCAAATCGTAACACCGTTCAACTTCCCAGCAAACGCAGGTAAAAGTTTACAAATTCCAGTTTACTCTGGTGTAACAGCGGCTGCACTTACAGAAGGCACAGCGCCATCTGCGGCTGACACAGGAACAACTAGTGTTGCTCTTGACTTAGGTGAAGTAGGAACATACTTCCAAGTAACAGATATGTTACGTGACTCAGCACAACGCGACGTGATTGCGGACTTAGGTTCACAAGCAGGTAGAGCGATTGCTGAAAAAATGGATTCAGATGCATTTGCATTGTTCAATTCATTCACTAACTCTGTAGGAACAGAAGACGCAATCATCACAGTTGACAATATCCTTGACGCTGTTGCTACTCTACGTGGCAATAAAGTTATTGGACCATTGGCTTGTGTGTTAGGTCCACGTCAGGCTCTACAGTTGAAGAAAGAACTTGCAGGCACAGGCGGAACTACAGCAACTACAGCAAACGCTATTGGTAATGAAGCACTTCGTGGCTATTACATTGGCACACTTGCTGGTTGTTCGGTATATGAGTCAAGTCTTGTTAAATCAGACTTAGACACTGACACTGACACTGAAGAAAATATGGTTGGCGCTGTATTTGCTCCAAGTGCTATTGGACACGCTATCAGAGGCGGAGTAACAATGGAAGAGCAAAGACAAGCGGCGGCTCGTGCAACTGACATTATGATTAGTGTTGTAAAAGGCGAAGCCATTTTACAAAACGCTCACGGTGTTAAAATTGTAGGATCTGCAACAGACTAAGACTTAGGTCAAAGTTAAATTGCTAAGACATTACACGAGGAGGGGGTTTGTTTATAACATTCCCCCTTTTTGGCATATTATAAACTGGTATCTAGCGATTACGCTAAATACAATATAGAAGCAGAAGGACTGTTTCAACTATTAAATTCACGGGGAAGGACTTCGTATGGCATACGCAACAATTGACGATTTGCTTGCTGTAGACCCACATATCACTGAATACGGTGTATTAGAATGGGACACAGAACTAGCAAACTCAGAATCAGAAATCAACAGACTCTTATCAGTTAGATGGTTCCCAAGTTATCAAAAGGGACGCACTGACATTCGCTATTCCAACTTAGCCGTCCTAATGGATGAAGACAAGTTGGATCCAACACAATGGACCAAAGCAACAGTATTTCACGCACTAGCATATCACATTTGCCCTAAACTTACAAAGTTTGAGGCTGAATCAGATCGTTTTAGAGAAATGATGGATTATTATCGTGGTAGGTTTGAAGATGAATTTGACTTGTGTTTACGTCAAGGCGTTCGCTATGATGCAAACGACGACAATGTATTCCAAGACGTTGAAAAAACTCCAGATGTGTTCTTAAGATTGCGAAGATAGAGTTGAACTATGAGCATTAGAGAAGACTTAGCCAATAACATAGTTGAAACCTTACAAGAAATTGAAACAGTTAAACCTGTTTTGGTAACACGCCAACCTTTTAATGTAGAAGAGTTGGCAATCACACAATTCCCAGCAATACTAGTCCAAACAACAACAGAAGATAGAGAGTTACTCACTATGGGCTCTGCCACTGGCAGAAAACGTGGAGTAATTAGATATCAAATCCGCTGTTTTGTTAGAGGCAATGAACTAGATTCAAAACGCAACGACTTAATTGAAGCCGTTGACGAGATTCTTGATGAAGATAGATACAGAAACAAAACACGTTCAGTCGTAATGGATTCAACCGTAGTGAGTGTTGAAGTCATAGAACGTCAACCACCACTGGCTGAATTTGTAATGAATTTTGATGTCACGTATAACTATGTGATGAAAAACAACTAGCAGAGCGTGAGGGCGTATATGCAAAGGAGACTAAAATGAAGATAACAAAAAATGGAGTAGTCAAGTTTATTGATGATTCAAGACTTGATTATTACGAATTACAAGGTTGGAGTGGTGATAAAGCCAAATCTAAACCTGTAAAAAATACGGTAACATCTAAACCCGCCGTTGACGAAGAAATAGAATCTTCTTCAGAAGAAGAGGTGGTAACACTAAACGAAGATAACAAAGGAGATTAATTATGGCATCTTTAGTAGGTAACGCAGGCGTCATCAATGTGGATTCACAAGCGGTGGCGGAAGTAAGAAGTTATTCAATTGAAGTAACTTCAGATACAATTGAAACAACAGCAATGGGCGATGCAAGTCGTCAGTATGTAAAAGGTTTACACTCATTCTCAGGTAGTGCAGACGTATATTGGGACGCAACACACTTTGACGCAACATCTAACCCAGACTTAGATGGTTTGATTCAAGGTTCAATTGGCGCAAGCCCAGTAGGACT
>ERZ1039804.368-NODE-368-length-29359-cov-41.183627_pt1 | contig 29359 bp, 42 predicted proteins | sample MGYA00383089_ERZ1039804 | MGnify/ENA primary metagenome ERZ1039804 (study PRJEB29581, sample SAMEA5548359) | metagenome | biome: marine; feature: coastal; material: water | depth 1 m | study: Short-term variability in the microbial, nano- and picoplankton...
TCAACAAAGAAGTCAGTATCGTCTTCTTCTTGCTGTTGTACAGGTGCTTGTTGTTGTGCGAGTTGTGTCTGGATGTAGTCATCAACAACACCACGTAGTTCACCAACTTCAGAGCTTTGTTTACCAAGGAGCTTCTCAGCCTCTTGGTGCATCTGAACTACCTCTTGCAAGGTTTTGTTCTGATACTTCTCTGGTAAGCTAGGTTCCTCTTGAGCTACCTCCTCTTCAGGAGACTCAATCGTATCCTCTGGTGCTTCTAGTGTATCTACGTTGTCGTTAACTTCTTCTTCTTCCGAACGCTCGTCTACGAGTTGTGCTCGTCCCATATTATTAACCTTCTCCGCCTAACGGTTGTGGAGTTTTATTTACGTCCAGCCTGTTCATGTTCTCGTACCCACTTCATGTGCCGTCCGGGAAAGTCCCCAGATGCACCTTCAAGTACGCATGGCGTTGCTGAAACGACCCTTGTAGCGTTAGCACCACAACCGCACCTACTGGTTGTAGCGTCAGCGTCTACAAATTCTTCAAAGTAGTGACCATTGGTACACTTAAAATCGTATACTTTAATCATCTTCTGGACTGTTCTGTGCGTCTTCAAAGCTGTTAGTTGTAATAGCTTCAAAGTTAATTAGATGTGCTAATACGTTAAGTTGTCCTTTGCGGAAAAACATATCATCTACATCTTTTGTTGCTTCAACTGAATTTATTATATTTGCATTACTTTTAAAATCTTCTAAGAGTTGTTTCCAACCTTCTGTGTTAAAGATGTCGAAGTAATTATTATAATATGTTTCTAGTTCAGGTGTCATAGAGGCCCTTTGGTTATCTCATTAGTTACTATATACTATATATTATACCATACTTTTGCTCAAATGTCAAGCCTTTTTGGTATTTTTACCAGTCTTTCTTCGTTTACCGGATGCTGTTACTGCGTGTTTGACTTTAGCTGGGCCAGTCTTTTTAGCTTTAGACTTGGCCTTTTCAGCCGCTGTCATCTTAGCCGCAACAGCTTTAGGGCGGCAGGAAGGGTACGGACGCTTAGAACTCTTAGCAGATTTGCGTCCACACTCCTTGCCTGTCTTTAGGTCAACCCAGTCTTCTTTGAACCATTTGGTCAGACCACCCTTTGGTTTAGCCACTGTACTTACCTCCGCGCTTTTTGTATTCTTTTGTTAACCAGCCTGAAGCATAGGCAGACGGCCAAACATCAAACTTGCGTTTAGCCTCCGCTTTGACTCTGGAATACAGCGCAGGGTTAGAGGGCTTGGGGCTTTTACTTTTTGCCTTTGGCACGTTTCACCTTCTTTCCTGTTTTCGCTGCGGCTTTCTTAGCCTTAGCTTTGCCTGCTTCTGTGTATGCGTATTTCTTTCCGTTTACCATCGGCATAATAGTTTCCTCACCATTTAGATTTATTTGCCCAATAAGCCGCAGACATTTTGCCTTTGGCTATGTTTTTTGCATGACGCGCCTTAAAAGATTTACGTCTTGCTTTCTCTTTAGGAGTGCTGGGATTTTTACCTGCACCACTAACACCTTGCTGTCCATAGCGTATCGTCTTAACTTTGTCGCCTTCCTTGGCTACAACTACGTGCGACTTAGTAGGGTGGCTAGGCGTTCTCTTCGGTTTGTTGAACCCGCTTACTCCGGCTCTTGCTAGGCGTGGATCTTTTTCCTTGCTCATTGAGGCTCTCCTCCAAACGGGCTACCTTCTCTTCTAGGTTCGACAGGCGATTGAACTGGCCTTTGAACGCTTCGTTCACTTGGCTGATTAGGTTCTTGAAGTCTTGCTGGGTCATTAACATTTATCTTAGCCTCTACTTCTTTGTCTTTAGTGATTGCTTGTGCGACCTTTAGGCGACGCTCAAACTCTTTGTCGTCTTGATCACCCGCTTGAAGGTTACGTGTAATAGCTTCAATGCGTTTGATCTCAACCTCTTGCGGCTCAAGCTGCGCTTCGACAGAGTACTTCTGTGCTCGTGCCTGCGACTCTTGTGCCTGTGCTGACAGTGCTGCTGTCTGCGATTGCTGTAACGCAAGCTGTGACTGTTGTGCTTGCATAGCTGCCTGCTGTGCTTCTGGATTGGGCTGCTGTGCCTGCTGCATAGCTGCGATAAGTTCTTCGCGGTTAGACAGGTTCATGTTGTCGATGATGCTTTGGATGAGGACTGGATAGACTGGGCTATCCTGCTTCATGGTTTGCAAGAGCTGGACAAGCTGTGTGACTTCGTACTCACGAGCAATGATGCCCAGCGTAGAGGTTGCGTTGAACTTGTAATCCTTCACGGGGTAATTTTCCGGGTCGAACTGCATGTAACGATACGCAGCCTTCTTAACAAACGGAATCAGGAACGACTGCTGGAAGTTAATCAAAGTGCGTTTATGGCGTTTAATGATAGCACCGAGAGACATAGAAATACCAGCGGCAGTAGCTTCACCATTAACGTTGCCAGCGAGTCCCGCTGAATCAACTGCTCCAGTAGCTTGTTGTACCATTTGCTGAAGAGAGGCTGCTTGGGCGAACGTGATCTGGCCCACTTGACCAAAGTTGAACGGCTGTAAGACTTCACGAGGATCTCCATTAGTCAGGATTGTTTTGCCGGGACGTATCTCAGGCTTTGCCCCGCGTGGAAACTTAGTAGCATCAATGGCAAGCATTGGGTGAATAGTAAGACTCAAAGCGTCAATACGCGCACGTAGTTCAGTATCCAAGGCTTTCTGGCTGTTGTAACCCTTCTCACACACGCCACGACCCCAGAACATAGAAGGCACTACATCCCACGGAAACGCAACTATCGGTCTGTCTTGCATCATGTAAGGGTTTGCTTCAGCCTTTAGAAGGACGCCGCCGTTGGCGATAACAACAACCGCCTCTACATAACCTGCGTCACCATCAATTTTCTCGTCAGTGGCTTCTTCTAACATGTGCTTAGGCACCAGTCCATAGTACTTTGTCAGGCGAACTTTGTCGTCACCGTAAACTGTAATGTCTTGGTCAGGCTCAAGGTCTGTGTCAGGAGCCGCTGTGCCTACGTAGGTGTCCCTGTACACGCCGCTTTCTTGTAACTGCTCTACATGGTGGCTTCCAACAAACTCGTCTACAGCGACGCCCATAGCGTCCTCAATGGACGTTGCTACAGGATCGATCAGAAAGTTCTGCGGCATGACAGGCTTGAGCTTAACAACCACACGATCTGTAATGTTAACACCCACTGCCTGAAGCTGCCCATCCATGATCGGCTGGGTGGCTGGAGCCATCTCTTTGATCTCTTCAATAACGATCTCGCCAACGCCAGTGCCAAATACAGCCGCGTTAATGAGGCATTCTGCAACAGCCTTACGCACTTTGGTGTTCTCAAAGTCTTCGGTAAGCTTGTTACGCAAATACAGAACGTCCTGCGATTCTTTGTCGTTCATGTCGTCTGCAATGTCAAACCACTTACCTCGACCAAACGTAGCCTCTTCCATCTCAGCAACGTTAGACTCTACAGCTTGCTGCAAGGCAGGACTGATTATGCGTGAGCGTTCTGACTTGCGCTCAGTATCCGCAGGGTCCCAGATGCCGCGCCACAGTCTGTAGTACTCGTCAAACTTTTCTTCGTAGTTAGACTGATAGTTGTCGCGCCAGTCTTCGCACTTGTTCATTACCCAGTCTTCCAAAGACTCTTGAACGAGTAAAGGATCAGGGCTGTATAAGTCATCTTTCATAATTAGTATCCCGCTACAATGTCTAAGATTTCAAGTTCATCTTCTATGAAGTCGTGTATCCCATACGGTACAGTTGCCATTTGGTCAATGTACGCTAGGGAGTCAACAAGATCATCGTGAGTTAGCGGGTCGGGAAACTGAAATAGCTGGTCGAGGAAACGTGCGTTCCATTCGCCCTTATTTAAACTTATGATGCCGTTTTCAAATCTACCCTGTAATGCCCACATGATCCTATCAGTTTTCTTTTTGTTACCGTGCGTAAGCTCTTCTACTCGAAAGTACTTACCGTACTTCCTTTGGAGATCCATTAACGGTGACATTACTGCCTGCTTTGCAATGCCGCGCTCAATGCCTACAGATACTGGCTGGTAATCCCTGACGGCTTGGAATATCTTCATTGCCGTTTCGTCTAACGTCCAACGCCCGTAGATAATGTTGTCTATGTGCCAGTCACCGTTGTCACCCACCTTGACTACGGAGATTGCAGTTTCGTCTAGCTTAGAACTCTTCGTGCGTTTCTTACCTACTTCCTCAAAGCCTGCTAAGTCAATGGCTATGTAGTAGTCTCCTGCTTCGGGGGCCTCTCCGTACTGTACCCACTCTTCTTTAAACATCTCTGAGCCAACCGCCTCAAAGGACGCCATGAACTCCTGACGAAAGGCGTAGCTTGACATTGATTTCTTTGCAATGTTAATTTCATTAGGGTCGAGTAAGTTGTTATCGTAGCTGGTAAAATGCCACGCTGAGTAAGTCTCATCATCGCCTAGCTCCGCATACTTGTACAATTCGTAGAAGTGGTTACGGCCCATAGGAGTTCCTATGAACATTGCGTGGCCTTTCTGGTCAGCCAGCGCAGGACGTAGGACTTGCTCCCAAACGTCAGGCTTCATGTCTGCGTATTCGTCCATGACAAGAAACTTAAGACTAACACCACGCATAGTCTCTGGACGGTCAGCACCCTTAAGCGTAATAGTTGCACCATTGACTAACTTAAGTTGTAGGTTGTTAATATGTGAGCCTGTGATGACACTGTGTCCAAGCTCAAGAAGCGTCTGCCACATAATGTCACGGGCTTGTCCCTGTGTGGGGGCAACATAAAAGACATGTCCGCGTTCAGCCTGCAATGCGTTAATAATTAACATCCACGCAGCCAGCCGGGACTTGCCTGTACGACGCCCAGCAGCAACCACCTTAAAACGTGTAGGGTCATTCCAGACTTTCTTCTGCCAATCCAGAAGTTCTACGTTAACGTCAGTCATGCGCCGTTAAAGTTTACGAAAGTTGCAGGGGCTTCTAGCAAATCAAAGGTGACTACGACTTCCATGTTTCCTGATCCGCCTGCTGCTGCCTTGATAATGTCTCCGGGCTGTAACACAAACACTGCATTCCCGTCAATAAGCAGATACTCTTTAGAAGACACGTTAGTTCCGTTTAGTATGTAGATGTCAGGGTCTGGAGTCTTGTCTACAAACAGTGTAATGTCGTTAGTAGAGTTGTGCAGATTAGAAATAAACGCCATTGTCCAGTGGGCAACGTAGCCGTTAGGGATAGTCACAATAGTTTGCGTAGAAGTGTCTGTTAAGTTTACATTCTTCGTATATAACATATCAGTATGTCCACATAACAGGCGTAGAGTCGCGCAAGTCTACGTGTATAAACGTATCAGCTACGCCGATGCCGCTGAATCCAAGTGCCATTGCGTGTCTGACTAGGGTGTGCTTCTGTGCTCCTGAAGATACCTTGATGTCAGCAGCAATGCCCTGCGAATGCGTACCCGGAACCGCTTTAGCGGCCTCTATTGGGTGTTGTGGGCTGCGGTATCCGCTGGTGATGACAAACGGAAAGGCGCACAAGTCCCTAAGATCGTCCAAGATGTGCAAAAACTCTGGCAGCATTTCGTTTTCTCCTGTCTCTTGACAGTTAAACTCTTCGATCTTAAAGTACTTCACCGGAATCTCCGTCAATAACGTCACCTGATGACACTTCGGTAGAACCCACGCCCGTAATGTTAATCTGAATGGCGCTTCTTCCGCTTTCTTTAATGATTTCTTTTTCAAATAGCGCGGTTGGTGCAACTCTGTCCATCACCAGCTTCCACGCTGCTGCTTGATTCTTGTGATCATCGTCCAAAGCCGCAGAAAATATAGCATCTAAAACCTTTCTGGACTTCGGTGAGGCTAACATCCTAGCCTTATACTCGTTCATGATGCCAGCGTCGCCCTTCGGACGCCCAACACCCCGCCTGTTTCCTTTCTTAACAGCCTCTACTTCTTTCTTTTTGGGACGACCACGACCACTACCGGGGTTTTCTGACACTATAACATCCTCGTATAAGAACTATATAGAAACTTGACCGTTCCATGACTGCATATTAGCCCATGACTGCATATAGGCATTAAAGTTATAATTATATATATTATCTTATATGCCTATATGTGGTCAAGTTCCTATATGTTGTCAAGCATTAACGGCGCGATCAAGTTTCTCTTTAGTTAATCACTTATCTATACAGTATATTATAGCATACTTTTAAGCAAATGTCAAGTCTTTTCTTTAATAATGTTAATACTACACAGATCAACACTGTCCCTTACAGGCGCAATCCAGATTCTGTTTAGACCCTTATTCTGTCTAGCTTTCTGCGTTGCATTATGCAATTCAATTTAGCTCTTTTTTGAGTCTGAGCAGCAACAGTACAGTACAGCGCAGCCAGTCCCCCCCCCCCGTGCCTGAATCGTAACACGAATCATTCTCATTAGCGTTATTGTTAGCCTACGCAGGCACGAATGAGAATCATTATCAAGTACGAATGAGAATCAATGCAGTTGAGTGTGAGAGTCTATGTAGTACCCTGCAGCGCCACCACAGCACCACCAGTGTTCCACGTAGAACATACTGTATATCTAACCAGTACTGTATAAACTACTGTATAGACTCAGCCCTAACAGGTTTACATGTCACTTGACAGGCAATCATTGTGGGTCTGTGGTGATCGATACAGGCGCGTTAAATAAAGCCACATAGTGCTATCTGTTTTTGTAACGTTTAACTGCGAGCGATACAGAACGCCTCAGCAATATAGCACTAAAAGTTATATGCTTATTCTATACTATAAAGTTATTAAAACTGACTGTGTTTATAACCTGATAGTGTTACCGTGTTACCGGATAGTGTTACCCAAGGTTACAAAGTAACACTTTATTGACTGTACATTTATACAGTATTGGCATGTAAGTTATTGATTTATAAAGAGTTTATATAGCTGGCATGGTGTGTGCATTTATCACGGTGTCATATCTGCGAGAGTAAGTGACGGGCATTAGCCGCCAGCGTAAATCGTCCTTTGGACGTTGTTGATCTGAAATCGCACGCGGGGAAACAAGCGCCCCATAATTGACGCGGAGCAATCCCGCCATCAAGCCAGATATACGCGCAGTGTTTTTTCACGCGCAGTAAGGAGGCGAAAAACAGAATTGCTCAGATATTGTAAGCGCTGCAAGTTCAGCCCTATATTGAAACTATTAGCGCCGCGCAAATTGTCGCGGATTGCTTTAGTGCGTACCTGTCACGTATGTTAGGCGTATGCCGTGACTCCGCGGGTAATAGGCAAAACCGAAAGGTTATAGCCAAAAAAAGAAAGTGTATAGATTCTAAACCCGTCTTATATGGCGGGTTTTTATGTATACATTTGGTATACGTTTATAAATTCTTATAACCTTATGAAAAAGTGAGTAAAATATTATGGGTACTATTCAATTGACCGATGCACAAATTTCTGAAACTGTGGAGTGTTTAGTTAGCATTAAAAAATCAAAAAGCGTAATTGCAACGATGATGCTAAATGATTATACGCTGTATTTTCACGGCAACGTGCAAGCTGGAAAGGCTATCGTGGCGTATTGGAATGCATGCGCCGACGCGGGTGTTGTTGATAAAGCAAGGCAGCAATTGTCACTTGCCAGTAAGCAATACCATAAAGAGATAGGCGTAGCCACCGGCGGGATGCGGGTTGTTAACAATGAAATCGTGGAAGCGCCGACCCGCGCAGCAAAAGAGGCTAAAAATCCACTGTTGGACAAGGCCAAAGAATTGTCACCAAAACTGACAAATGACCAGCAAAAAATACTCGCTGAATTATTGTCAAAAGCCGCCGATGATATGACGGCTAAATCTTAAATTTATAATTTCTTATAGGGGAAAGTGTATGTGCACTTCAAAAACGGATCGTTTGCAGGAAGAATTGTCAGATCATGGCGTTTTCGCAATGTGGCCCACGTTTTACGAGCGTGATCACGACGGCGAAATGTCAGACGGCGGTGGGTTTATTATTGAAATGTCAGTGGTAGACGCTGAAGGCCGGAGTAAAAAGAAGTGCAAAAAAATAATTGAAAAAGTCTGTTATGATTTGTTTTATCGCGAAAGATGCGGGTGCTCCCACGATTGCTGCGGCTGCGCGTTTACGTCAAGCAGGCGCGTCATTATAGTGAAGGGCGTAAACGTGTACGGCGATCCGCACTTGAAAGGAAAACCAGCGTTCGAGGTTGTAGTGCGCTTCGGTTATGGTTTAAACTACTAACAGTTATAATTTCTTATAAGGGAAAGTGTATGGATGATTTAATTTTGTACGGCGAGAACGGTAAAGAAATTCAATTGCCAACGTGTTGGGCAGTCTGTGACCGCTGTCACGGGGAAGGTAAACACTCCAACCCTGCGATTGACGGTAATGGCATCACTGCCAGTGAAATGGCTGAAATGTGCTATGAAGATGAAAGCTTTGCCGAGAACTATTTCGGTGGCGTGTATGATGTAACGTGTCACCAGTGCGACGGTAAGCGCGTGATGAAAGTAGTCAACTTGGGAGCTATGTCAGACGCGGACGTTGCCGAGTACCGTTCTCAGCAGGAGCAGCGGCGCGAGAGTGAACTAGAAAGTTATTACGAGCGCAGAGCAGGCGCGTAAACGTAACAGTTATAATTTCTTATAAGGGGAAAAGCAATGAATAACTGGCACAGCGACACAATAGAACGTTTCAAGACTTTATCGGTAGAAAGTTTAAAGTACATACGCGCAGACGCATACGCTGCGGCGACGGCTGGCGAGACAATAGGCAATCCAAAAACGGGGCAGTATTGGGATGAGTTTCACTACGCGTCAATGGAATTGAAAAAACGTAACAAGTTATAGATATCCTTATTAGAGAAGTGATCCTTTTAAATCAGTAATACTAGGAGAATGAAATGCAAGACGAATTGATTTGGTGTTTGGTTTGGGTTAGTATTCTTTTAACGATGTTCCCTTGGAGGGTGTAAGCTATGAGTGAAGAAAAAATTGTAATGACAGCGCGTGAGTTTTATGTGCGGCATGTAATGGATTTCAACTTTGAGTTAGACGAGGCGCAGCTATTAGCGGAAGGGCTGAAGCGCGGATTCATTGTCAATGTAGGCGACGACGCTTACGAATATGCGGAGAACGAATCATGAAATTATTAGCAGAGCAAAGTAGCAACGCAAAGCTACGCAAGAACGCAAAGTATTCTGACAGGATACGCAGTTACATTATGTATATGAAACCTGACAGATCCGTTTGCCCCATGTCAGAACTAGCAGGCTGCGAAGCGGCCTGTCTAAACACAGCAGGACGCGGCGCAATGAATAGTGTACAGGCTGCGCGGCAACGCAAGCTGGACTACTGGCTAAACAGTCCCGATGATTTCCTTGCACAGCTACGCGCAGAACTCACAAAGATAAACGTAACATGTTATAAAAAAGGTAAGTCACCTGCGGTGCGGCTCAATGGCACATCAGATATTGCATGGGAAAATACAGGCATCATCACAGACTTTCCTGACATACAGTTTTACGATTACACAAAGCTACCCAACCGCAAAGTGCCAGACAATTATCACTTGACGGTAAGCTATAGCGGAGCCAATAGTAAGTACGCGCAGAAAGTCAAGGACTCGCGTCACAATATTGCGGTAGTCTTTCGTAAAGAATTACCTATATCATACCTTGACAGGGAGGTAATCAGCGGCGATGATCACGACATGCGATTCTATGACAAACGCGGTGTAGTTGTAGGCTTGACTGCGAAGGGCGCAGCAAAGAAAGATCAATCAGGTTTTGTCATTGACATTTAGGAGAACACTAATGAACATAGATTATTTAAGTTTGTATGAAGACTTCAAAGACGCAGGCGACCGCAGTTTCTGTACTGCGCTGGCGTACTGTCTAGTCACTGGCGCTAACATGCACATTGCCAATGCTAGACTGCGCCGCAAGCGTGGACGCGGTGTGTCAGGACTGATACTCAACGAAGCAATACAGGACGCTGGCTATCACATGCTAGAAGTCAAGGTGAAAGGGTACGTAGAAAACCTACCGAAGAAGGGCTTGACAAGGGGCACCTACCTAGTGTACAGTTCACGGCATGTTAGTGTAATCAAAGACGGTGAAGTGCTTGACTGGACAGCACTCAAGGAAGCACGATCAAAACGTACCGTAGTTTGTTATCAACTTTTAAAAACTGGAGATTCACTATGAACTTAATACAAAACACTCACGATTTGCTGCGGAAGGAAGCGGCAAGGTCTATGCGAGAGAGCAGACGCGCTAGACAGGTTGACCGCGAGGTTATGGCAGAGTGGTACGAGGGACGCTACACTGCATACAAGCAGAGCGCAGCACTGCTAGATATAGCAATCAAACACGAAACTTGGAGGGCTGAGTATGCAAGTTGAAGTTATATTGGACAGTGGTTACATCGAGGTCAAAGCGTGGGTCGAGGTAGACGAGGATGAGATCATCATCCTAGACCTACACTATGACGGGCAGCAGGTCAGGGTGGACAAGCTACATCCAGAACTAGAGCGGCAGATTGATGAGGTCGCTATTGACGAGTGGAGCGCGAGGGGAGAATGACTGATGATATGTTAGCCGCTGTGACTACAGCAGTGAGCCTTAAACGTGGCGCGTACACATGGGCTGAAGCTCTGACGTACGCTGTCAATACACACAACCTTGACGAGTATCAAGCTGAGGATCTAGAATCCATAGCACGTAATCAATACCGTAGACTAGAGGAGCAAACGAAATGAAATATCAAGTAGAATACAGAAACGAAAGCGGAGATTGGTTAGTAGACAATGAGTTTGAATCGTTAGGCGAGGCCATGAGTTATGCGACTAGCGAGGCACTAGCAGACCCAAACTTTGCACACCGAGTAACTATGAAGGAAACCGTTATTACTTATCCTGAGTTGGAGGGATTCTTATGAACCAGTTAGAAACGTACCACAAACTGCGAGACGCGCAGCGCAAGATCAAACACTTGCGTGACCTCAACACCATGAGCAGCAACGGTGACCCTGTATCACACGGCGTAGCCCTAGCGTATGACAATGCGTACAGCATGATTGATAAGATAGCTAACGCACTGTACCGTGCAGGTGTAGAGCAGGAGAACACAGATGACTGATCCAGAACTGTTTAACCTAATGCTAGGCTGCGGTATTGGCTACATCATTGGGCTGTTAGTCGCAGTGTGGAGCGACGGCGCTTGACACCCAGCAAAATACATGCTACAATATTACTATAGAGTTAACTTAAAAGATAAACATAATCATATAACTTATTATAGTTTTAACTTTTAAGTCTCTTTAAAGAGGATCTTATGACAACTGCAAAGACACATCAAAGTTGCCCCGACTGCGGGCATCACAAATGCTTGACCGTTAACGAGGACGGATCATCGTACTGTTTCTCATGCGGTAAGCGTGACAAGTCTAACGTTGACTGGCAGGGTGTAACCTACGAGCACCGTCCAGAAACCAAGAAGCAATTCAACGCCAAGCTACTGACAGGTAAGTACAGTGCAATCATTGACAGACGTATACAGAAGGAGACAGCAGAAAAGTACAGTGCTATTGTTGATGGTGATCGTGTGTTGTTTGGTTACTACGATGAAGGCAACGAACCCGTCGCAGCTAAGGTGCGCTATCCTGACAAACGTTTCGTTACGGAGGGCGACTGGACTAAGGGTAGACTGTTCGGGCAGCAACTGTTCAGCGCGGGTGGACGTTACATCACCGTAACTGAGGGCGAGTACGATTGCATGGCTGCTTACCAGATGTTCGGCAGTAAGTACCCTGTTGTTAGTGTACGCAACGGCGCGCAAGCTGCCATTAAGGATTGCCGTAATCAGTTTGAATACCTCAACAGCTTTGAGAATGTTATCATTTGTTTTGACAGTGACGATCCGGGACAGAAGGCAGCGAACGATGTTGCAGAACTGTTCGGTAACAAGGCTAAGATAATGAAGATGCCCGACGGCAAGGACGCCAACGAGTACCTGATCAACGGCAAGCAGGGCGAGTTCGTCAAGCAGTGGTGGGAGTCAGAGGTGTTCACGCCTGACGGTATCGTGCGGCCCAGTGAGTTGCTTGCTGCTATCAAGGTGCCACTACGCAGGGGCCTTACCTCTTATCCCTTTCGACAACTTGACAACATGCTATACGGAATCCGTCCTGCTGAATTGGTTACGCTGTGTGCTGGCAGTGGTCTTGGTAAGTCAACCATCCTCAGAGAGCTTGTAGTAGCCATGCTGAAGCAAGACGCGAACGGGTGCATGGGTCTTATGTTCCTAGAAGAAACGCCTGAGAGGACGTTACGTGGCCTTGTAGGGCTAGAGATGAACAAGCCTATACACTTACCCGACTGCGAGTACTCACCGGAGGAGGTTGACAGGGTGTATCACGCCACCAACTACGAGAACAGGGTATTCTTTTGGGACGCCTTCGGGAGTAACGAGATCGAACGTGTGCTGGGACGTATGCGGTACATGGTCAAGGGTCTGGGTTGTCAGTTCATTGTACTTGATCACCTATCTATACTGGTTTCCGACCAGCAGAACGGGGATGAACGCAAGGCAATCGATATGATCATGACCAAGCTACGTATGTTTGTTCAGGAGATGCGGATCACCCTGCTTTTAGTGTCGCACTTGAAGCGTCCAGATGGGAAGTCTTTGGAGGATGGTGCGGCGACAAGTCTCGGCATGCTACGGGGCAGCGCAGCTATCGCACAGCTATCCGATGCAGTGATAGGAGCAGAGCGTAACAGCCAAGCAGAGGACGAAGAAGAACGTAACACCACCAAGCTACGTGTACTCAAGAACAGGTTCAGCGGGAAGACAGGGCCAGCAGGCAGGCTAGTCTACAACGAGGACACCGGACGATTAACAGAAGAGGAGAACGCGCTATGAGATGTAAAGCCTGCAACATAGAACTGACAGACTACGAAGCCACGCTTCGCTGCTCTAACACAGACGAGTTCATCGACGTATGCAGCAGTTGCTTATCTGCTGGCGGTGATGTAAACTTTTCTGATCGCGCTGATCTCAGGACATTAGCAGACATACCAGAGTTCAGGAATTTGTTTGACGAACTGGATGAATACTACAATGAGTAAACTAGAGAAGCTGGTGGCTGAAGATGCTGCCATACGTAAGGCGGAACACAGGCTGCGACTACGTAGGGTGAAGCTTGAGCGGGGACTACAGGACTATCGCCTTGACATCGTGATAGTAGACGGCGTCATCTACCAAGTCACTGACTGTGAGCAGCCAGCAATCATGCTGATAGGGAATGTGCCATGAGCAAAATGGGACGATGGATTATACAACAGGAGCAAGAGAATGACATACGCAGTTGTAGACTTAGAGACAACACTGGACTGGACGAAGATACATCTAGCGGGTGTGTATCTCCCGAACTCTGGGAAGAGTATTGCGTGTTACAACGCTACGCAACTAAAGGAAGCCTTGACAGGTATCTCCACCATGATTGGTCACAACCTGATCGGCTTCGATCTGCGTAGGCTCGAAGAAGTTTGGGACTTCGTGTGGCAGGGTGACGTTGAAGACACAATGATCATGGGTAGACTACTCGACCCAGCCATTGAAGGTGGTCACTCACTCAAGCAGTGGGCCATACGTGCAGGTGAGGAACTCAAGGGTGACTTCAACGTTGAGGACTTTGACAGAGACATAACACCAGAGATGGTTGAGTATTGTCTGAAGGATTGTCGTGCAACGTGGTACGTACACCAGCACCTAACAGGTAAGCTTAAGAAGAAAGAGTTTAGCTATGCCTGTCAGGACTTGGAGCACTCAGTCGCGTTCATGATCAGTGACCAGATAGCTAACGGGTTTGCGTTTGATTTCAACAGGGGCTGTGAGATATACGCGCAGCATGAGCAACGTATGCAGGAGATAGAGCATGAACTACAAGAGATATTTCCGCCCATTGTGGAGCAGCGGTGGAGTGAGAAGACTGGCAAGCCGCTTAAGGACAAGATCACGGTATTCAACCCCGGCTCTCGACAGCAAGTCGCGGCTAGACTTGAAGGCAAGGGTGCAGTATGGAAGACTCGCACAGAGACAGGTAAGCCGAAGGTGGACGAGACAACCCTTAAGGAACTCAGCCACATCCCTGAGGCTGTGCTGGTCTTAGAGTACCTGACACTCTCTAAGCGTATTGCAATGGTCAAGTCGTGGGTCGATGCAGTTTCTGGATCGCGCATACACGGTTACGTTAACACATGCGGTGCTGTTACTGGGCGCATGACACACAGCAAACCCAACATGGCACAGATACCGTCTGAGTCTACGTACAGGGAATGCTTCACAGTTGAGGAGGGTAACGTGTTAGTCGGTGCTGACGCTTCTAGTCTGGAGCTACGCTGTCTTGCACACTACATGAAAGATGAAGAATACATCAGAGAATTACTTGACGGAGATGTACACTCAGCAACGCAACAGGCTGCTGGACTTGCAACAAGAGCTGATGCAAAGCGTTTTACCTATGCTCTCTTGTATGGAGCAGGAGACTCAAAGCTTGGATCTATCCTCGGAGGAAATGCTAAGACTGGCAAGCGAGCTAGAGATTCTTACCTACGAAACATGCCAGCTTTTGGGAGGCTGGTCAGAAAGGTTGAGTCACTTGCTTCAGAAGGAAGCCTACCCGGAATTGATGGACGACGGGTCTGGATCAGACACCAACATGCTGCACTGAACACACTGTTACAATCGTGTGGGGCAGTCATCATGAAAAAGGCGTTAGTCATTGCAGGAGACAAGCTCTGTAACGTGCCGCACAGATTCGTTGCGAACGTACACGATGAGTTTCAGGTAGAGACTAAGCCAGAACACGCAGAAGAAGTAGGGAGGATACTGGTTGAAGCAATCGTAGAAGCTGGAGAGCAACTCGAACTGCGCTGTCCCTTGGACGGTGAATACAAAATAGGTAAGACATGGGCAGAAACTCATTGACACCTATTAAAATACGTGTTATAATATTACGGTAGTTAACTAAAAAGGAAAGCATTATGGATAAGCCACAACCACTTACACTTAAAGGTACACTCTACTGGGTTGAGCGTAACAAGCTCAATAAGTTCAGTGACAAGTACCAGATAGTTCTTGGTAACCTGAGCGAGAAGGCTGTAGCTGCGCTCGACGACATGGGTATCGCTGCTGCTAACAAGGGTGACGAAAAGGATTACTTCATTACGATGAAGAGTAAGAATCCTATGCGCGTCACAGATGATCAGGGTGTCGAGTATGACAAGGATGTTATGATCGCTAACGGCAGTGAAGCAGTCTGTGTTGTAGGCTACTACGACTGGTCAGTTGGTACAGGACGCAGCCCAAGCATGATCAAGTGCAAGGTCACGAAGATGATTGAGTACGTTGACGACACTGTTGACGAGGCTGACGCACTGTGATTCATATTGATGGGGACATCGTAGCCTACCGCTGCGCGTACAAGTCACAGGAGGACAGAGAGGAGTACGCGGCGTATAGTGCTGGTGCTTATCTGTCTGACTTGATCAGCGACTTGTACATCCTCATCGAAGACGAGCCTGAGTACCGTGTATACCTCACGGGAAAGGGCAACTTCCGCGATAACATCGCAGTCACTGCTGGCTACAAAGCAAACAGGAAAGACAAGCCAAAGCCTGAGCACCTTGCTGCTATTAGGCAGTACCTGATAGACGAGTGGGCCGCTGTTGTTAGCGTAGAGGAAGAGGCAGACGACTTGATCGCCATTGCTGCTACCGCCGACGACGACTCACTGATTGTCAGTATCGACAAGGACTTCGATCAGGTTCCGGGCAAGCACTTCAACCCTAACAAGCAGAGTTTATATGACGTTAGCGAAGAAGATGCTAGTCGTTTCTTGTACGAACAAATACTAACGGGTGACCGCGCAGATAACATCATCGGTATCAAGGGTGTAGGCCCAGTCAAGTCTAAGAAAGCACTGGCTGACTGCACAACTGAACGTGAGATGTATGATGTGTGTGTCAAAATGTATGACGACGAAGAGCGTGTCATTGAGAACGCAAGGTTACTATACCTACGCCGTCAAGAAGGAGAGATCTGGAATGCGCCGAACGAGGGATAACGTTCCGAAAGGCTACGACTCGTGGCTTGAATGGGACTTAGCGCAGCAGCTTAAGGGATGTGAGTATCACCCTTGTGCCGTTGCATACGTACAACATAAACATTACCATCCTGACTTTACTTACAAGGCCAACGGTATAACATATTATATCGAAGCCAAAGGGAGATTCCGTGAGAAACCAGAGGCTCGTAAATACGTCGATGTCAAGAAGGCTCTCAAGCCAGAGGAGGAGTTGGTATTCGTGTTCCAAAACCCCAACAACAGAATGCCAGCAGCAACCAAGCGCAAAGACGGAAGCTACTACTGCATGTCAGACTGGGCAGAGCGTAACGGATTTGATTGGTACACTCCAAAGACTTTACCGCAGGAGTGGACGCAATGACTAGACACCTGATCATACCTGACACACAAGTAAAACCGGGAGAGAACTATGAGCATCTTCGATGGGCCGCTAGGTACGCTGTTGCTACTAAGCCTGACGTTATTATCCACCTTGGTGATCATTGGGATATGCCAAGTCTTTCCAGTTACGACGTAGGTAAGAAGTCCTTCGAGGGACGGCGCTACTCTGAGGACGTACAGGCTGGTAACACAGCTATGGCTGCGTTCATGGACACCATCAAGGCAGAGCAAAAACGATTGCGTAGTAACAAGAAAACAGTATGGAAGCCACGCCTAGTCTTTACGATGGGCAACCACGAGCAGCGCATTGAACGTGCAGTAGAGAATGACGCAAAGCTTGAAGGGCTGATGAGCTACGATGACTTGGCGCTGAAGGGCTGGGAAGTGCATCCCTACCTCAAGCCTGTTGTCATTGACGGTGTAGCATACTGTCACTACTTCACCAGTGGTGTCATGGGCAGACCTGTTTCGTCAGCGAAGCTACTGCTACAGAAGAAGCACATGAGTTGTGTGATGGGTCACGTTCAAGACAGAGACATCGCTTTTGATCGCGACGCATCAGGTAAACGTATGACTGCCCTGTTCGGTGGTATCTTTTACCAACATGATGAAGAGTACCTTAACCCACAAACTAACGGTAGCTGGGCTGGGCTGTGGATGTTCAATGAAGTAGACAACGGTGCGTTTGACGAGATGCCTATCAGCATGACGTACCTACGGAGGCGGTATGGCACGGACGTTTGATGAGATGCTTGAACTCATAGCAGACCACATCGATGAGATAACACTGCTTGAAGTTCTAGAGATAAACTCTTACGATCTTGTCGATAAGTTTCAGGATAAGATACAGACTAACATAGATAAGTTCAACGGATTGGAGGACGAAGTAGATGACAACTAAGAGCAAAAGAAACCTACCCTTCGCTGACGAGCCTGAGTATACCTTCGGCAAGTCAATTGATTCAGCGACACCTGCGGAGTGGAACACAGTAGCAGCTAAGTTGTACCACCCATCTGATATACCTGCTGGGTTTAAGCCTGACGAGTACACCATCAGTGAAGGCGGTGTCAAGACTTGGACTAAGGAACCTCAGGAGTCCTGTCCTGTGGAGCGTCCAGATCACTACAACACAGGCGCGATTGAGGCCATCGAAGCTATCAGGGCATCCATGCCTTCTGAGCAGTACTTCGGTTACCTCAAGGGCAACGTGATGAAGTACCTGTGGCGCTACGACTACAAAGAGAAACCCGTTGAGGATCTACGTAAGGCTGACTGGTACTTAAATAGATTGATTGACGTATTGATAGAGGACGGACAATGAACAAGTATGAGAAGGAGCAAGCAATATACTATGTCGTGCTCATCGTGCTGCTAGTGTTTAACGTAACGTGGCTAATGTCGGAGTTGTTATGAAGGTAGTTCAAGGAGAGTTCGGTAAAACCAAAGAGGCTATCAAAGCATCAGACTTGTTTCAGTCTTTAGCTGACGCAGTAGATGAGATGGAAGAAGAAGGCGTAGATGTCAAGACAGCTATCGTTGTATTCAGTGACGACAAGGTGATGCAGGTTATCAGCAACGACGGCTATCCAGATTCAGCACACATGCTGTTAACGATGGGAGCACACTCAATTATGTTAGAGACTTTAGGGTACGGAGGAGAAGAATAGATGGACGCATATCAACAGTACATACACAAGTCACGGTACGCACGTTACATACCAGAGAAGCAACGCCGTGAGACTTGGGAAGAAACCGTAGGCAGGTACGTAGACTACTGGGGTGACAAGCTACCAGAGGCTGACGCTAAGGAGGCGCGTAAAGCTATTGAGAATCTGGAGGTGATGCCGTCGATGAGGGCGTTGATGACTGCGGGTGACGCTCTTGATCGTGACAACGTTGCAGGGTTTAACTGTAGCTACATGCCTATCGACCACCCTAAAGCATTCGATGAAATGATGTATGTTCTAATGTGTGGCACAGGAGCAGGATTCTCAGTAGAACGTCAGTACATACAGAAGTTGCCAGAGGTAGCAGAGGACTTTCATGGAACCGACAGTGTTATACACGTATCAGACTCAAAGATTGGCTGGGCCAAAGCGTACCGGGAACTCATCGCTATGCTCTATAGTGGTCAAGTTCCAAAGTGGGACGTATCTGGAGTACGGCCTTCGGGTGCACCCCTCAAGACATTCGGAGGTAGAGCGTCTGGGCCAGAGCCTCTTGAAGATTTGTTCCGGTTCACCGTTGACATCTTTAGGGCCGCTGCTGGACGCAAGCTCAGTAGTGTCGAATGCCACGATGTATGCTGTAAGATTGCACAGATCGTTGTCGTGGGCGGGGTCAGACGAAGTGCCCTTATCGGTCTTAGTAACCTTACAGACGACAGGATCAGACGAGCCAAGTCAGGACAGTGGTGGATAGATAATCCCCAACGTGGACTAGCAAACAACTCAGCGTGTTATACAGAGAAGCCCGACTTCGAGGCGTTCCTAAACGAGTGGACAAGTTTATATGAGTCAAGGTCAGGTGAACGAGGTATGTTCTCTAGAGTCGCAAGTCAAAAGCAAGCTGCAAAGAACGAGCGACGAGATGCTACCTATGATTTTGGAACTAATCCATGCAGTGAAATCATCCTCAGACCCTATCAATTCTGTAACCTATCAGAAGTTGTTGTCAGGCCAGCCGATACGTTGTCAGACCTCAAGCGAAAGGTACGTGTCGCTACTGTCCTTGGAACTCTTCAGGCTACGTTAACGAACTTTAGGTATCTACGTAAGATATGGGAGACTAACACAAGAGAGGAGGCGTTGCTGGGTGTGTCTTTAACGGGCATCATGGATCACCCTGTACTATCCGGGAGGGAAGACAGTGACAAACTTAAGAAGTGGCTTAAGGCGTTACGCGAAGAAGCTGTGGCTACGAACAAAGCTCATGCTGACAGACTTGGGATTAATGCTTCTACTGCTATTACTGCTGTTAAGCCCAGTGGTACTGTTAGTCAGCTTGTGGACTCTGCTTCAGGCATTCACCCGCGATTCTCACGACACTACATAAGGCGCGTTCGAGGTTCCTCTGACGATCCGCTGTGCGCTGTGTTAGAGGCTGCTGGTGTACCTGTAGAGAATGACGTTATGTCACCCAACACTAAGGTGTTCAGCTTTCCTATGGAGGCTCCTGACTGCGCTGTACTGGCGTCAGACATGGGCGCTATGGAACAGCTAGAGTTGTGGGAGATTTATCAGGACTACTGGTGTGAGCACAAGCCGTCAATGACCTGCTACTACAGGGACGACGAGTTCTTAGAGGTAGGACAGTGGCTGTACAACAAGTTCGATAAGATCAGTGGTATCAGTTTCTTACCGTACAGTGACCACACGTACCAGCAAGCGCCCTATGAAGCTATCGACAAGTCAACGTATAACAAGTTATGCAAAGACTTTCCGAAAGACTTTAGCTGGGACATAGAAGAAGCCAGCGACATGACCGAAGGATCACAGCAACTGGCTTGTACTGGTAACAACTGCGAACTCTAGTCGATAAGTCCTAGACTTTCAAACAGACGCTCTCCGGTGGCTGCGCGTAGCACTCTATCTACGTTAGCAACACCGGGGACGTATGTTTGACCAGCCCTTAAGAGCGGCGTTAGAGGTTCGTCTTCTCCTGAGAACAAACGCTCCGCTGTTGACGCAACGCCGCTAATAAGATTAGAAGCTGCTGCTATAGGCGCTGGTCTGAACTCCACAGGCTTCCCACCAAACTCTTCAGCCCTTATGTTAACAATACCTGAACTCATGTTAGAGGCCAGTTGATTTAAAAGAGCCTTCGATACCCCTTCTGGTGTCAGCAAATCTTCCAAATCTTTATCTTCAGAAAGATCATTGAGAGTTTTTCTTCCGTCGTCCCAGACACCAGCAAACACTCCAAACAAACCTGCGTACTTTGCAGAGTTAAGCATGGCTGCTCGTGCGGCCTCTGCACCCTCTTTAGTGTTAAGACCTTCACGCTGCGCTTTCATTATGTTTAAGCCAATGTCAGTACGTATACTGTTCATCTGCTTGTTCATGTAGCTTAACATACTATACGCCATACGTCCGTTAGGGTTGTCGTGAAACGCTTTAGGCATTGCACTTGCGCTGACAGGTTGCCACTTATTCAATGACGAACCAGCAAAGTTTAACAACCACGGATTGCTGTACGACTCACTCTTAAGCGCGTTGACTGTGGCTTGAAACTCAGACTCTGTAAGTCCACGCATACCGTCATGCTTTCGTAGCTTGTCTAAGTCTCCTTTCTTTGCAAGGGCAATACCGCGACGTATCGCGCTGTTAGTTAACATCTCTTGACCCATACGGTTGACTGTTGACACTCCTGATAGCTTATACAAACCTTTATTAAGAGTATCTAAACCTTTGACAACCCCTTTATTCCAAACAAAACGTTGACCTTCCGCAGCCTCTCTAAATGCTTTTTCTCCAGCGTTAGCAAGCTCTCCCATGAACTCACGGTCAAGTCCAATTTCTCTGTTAGACATCCACTTAGGATTTTTTATTCCAAAGGTTTGGTTAAACGTGGACAGTATTCCTTTTGGCACAGTCTGCATCCAAGCTTTCACGCCGTTCTGGTATATTGGTGCTGTTATTCCTTCGGCTACGTTGAGCAAAGCATTAAGAGGATTGCCCAAAAGAGTACCAGAAACAGTACGTCTAAGCACAGCACCTGCCACGTTACCGCCCTTCTTTGACGCTATAAACTGAGATCGTAGTCCGTTAGCCAAATTAGCAGCAACGTCAGCACTAGCGCCTTCCTTTTTAGCTTGGCTTTCTATAGCGTTTATAACCACTTCAATTCTGCTCTGGCCTTTACCAATGTCAGGCTGCTTAATTTTGTTAACGTCAACATCAAAACGTGCGATTAAAGAACGAGCAACAGAGACATCTTCTGCCATTTCTTTTACAGCGACTAACGGATTATGGTACTGATCAACAGAACCTACCTTACCTTCTATCTTTTGTAACGCGCTTGCTGGTAGGTAGTTACGCTTATCTAATTTTACAAAATCCAAACCCGTAAGAACAGTCATTTGCTCTTGAAGAAGCTTAACAGCCTCCTGCTCTTGTGGGGTTTTAGCAGCCGAAGTAAGATCCTCCCACGTAACCCGCCTATCCTTCTTTATAGACTTGTTCATACGTAAAGCTAAAGCTTTTAAAGACCTGTTGTTTTCAAAAACATCAGCAACGGGTTTTAGCGTAGTGTCAAAAATTTCTTCTATCTCTCGCTGATCATGACGGGCAAGAGTCTCAGCATCTTCTGCAAGTTTCGCAGCGCGTTGACCTACGTTCTTTGCAATCCACTCTTTTGTACTTAAAAATATATTACCTCTAACGTCGCTTGGAGCTTTTGGATGTGATGTTATTGGCGCGTCTTCTGTTATGTCACTGGTTTTTCTTCCCGCCAAACTAGCATCAAAGTCTGCTCCAACTCTTCCAGATTCTTTAGCGCGGCCTACGCTAACAAAACCATCAGTGCCTCCTATATGACTTCCTTTTCCAGTCCATGTCTCAGCGTCTAACTTTTTAGTGGCTTCTTTTATTTCGTCTGCGCTTTTAGTCAGAAGACCGCCAGCAGCGCCGCCCAGAATACCACCAGCTAACGCTCCAACGCCTGCACTGGTTGCACGATCTTCGCCTTCACCCGCTAAGAATCCGTATACAGCGCCTTCTCCTGCACCGACTCCAGCAACTTTTGCTGCGCGTGAAAGCTTGCTACCTGTCTGTGCAATTTTAGCAACGCCTGCGCCGGGAATAAACAAACCGCTAACCAGACCAACACCGCTCAGGATGTTGGAAGCTGTGGGGTTGTCTCTCTGAAAAGCTTTTAACTCTCCTCGTGATGCCGTAATTGCGTCATTCCAAGTTTGCGCCTGACCTCCCATTAAACGAACCAAAGCGTCAAGCTCATCTCCAGCGCCTATAGCAGATTCAACAAAGTCTACAGCGCCTGACCTAACTGCGCTGTATTCTGGAGAATCAAGACCTGAAAAAATATCTGAAGAACTGGACGTTGTTTTTTTATATTTATCAAAATAATTTCCAGCGTCTTCTTTACTGTATTTATCAAAATAATTATTCGCCATACTTATACGTCCCCATAGGGCTTATCTTAGAACGCACTCCTTCAAGGTACGCTCTGTCCCAGTCTAAAGATGTAGACGGTCTTTTAAACCATTCGGGTAAATACCCATACGCTTCTTCAAACTGGTCAGCCAAAGACGGATCTCTCCTTAAATCGTCTTCCGCTTCCTGCGGTGCTTTATTTTTTTTACCGTTGTCTTCCACACTGCCGTATTTTTCATTAGCATACTCTGGATCTATAATTCTTATACTCTTAATAACAGATTCCATTCTTTGGGTTTGAATGCTTTGCCTTGCGGCTCTTAACTGATCTGTTGTCAAGTCTTCAAAGTCTTTGTCGGGATACATAATTCCTGCGCGTCTTTCTATATCAGTATCTTTAATTGGCACCGCAAGATCAAGCTCAAGCTTCTGTATTGTTTCTTCATTCGCAACCGCAACCGCTCTGTTACCTCTAAAATCAGTAATTGCTGAAGTGTCTTGCATTCTATATAGACTATCTTTTAACTCCTTTTCTAAATTTACAGCCCTAGTTCGTAGCCCTTCTTTCCAAGTCTCTCCGTCCCATCCTTTATCAACAACCGTTTTGTACGCATCGTACCTAGTTTGAACACTCTCTCTAAGCTCTTCGGGAAGCTTGTCAATAGCGTCTTGATAGTTAAGGTTTGGCTCTTTTGTTCTTTCTAAACTGCGCTCTTCAAGGTAGTCCCTAGTCTTTTGGTTTTGAGTAGCGGTTGTAACGTAAGATTGAAACTCTTCATAAAAATTTTGACCTGCTGCTTCTTGTCCAAGATTGTCCAACGCCTCAAGATCAGAATTTTTTATTGCCTCTACAAGAGTCTGCCCTTTGCTTTTTAACCAAGCCTCAGAATCCATTTGCTCTTGTGCTTTCTGTGTTCTAAATTGATCTATTTTATACTTATTATATTGCTCAACAGCTTCAGGATCTCCCTTCATCTCTGCAATGCGTTCTTTAAAAGCTGCTTCAGCCCGTGGGTCTAAACCACCAGCCTCCAAAGCTTGCTCTGCTTTTAAAATAGCTTGAGCTTTGTTTGTTGTTTGTGTTTTTTGAGCACCGGGAATCAAAGCTTGAAGACTTGCTATCTCTTTCATGTAAATGCGTTTTTCTTCTGCTGTTTTAGCTAAACGCATAGCCGACTGTAACTCTCGCATACGTCTTGTAACAGCAGATACGTCACCTTGCTGCGCCGCTGCTGTACCTTGCATTGTCTTAGCAAAGGATTCATCAAGCCTAGCTAGTCTGTCTTTTTCGGCTTTCTTCTCAGCAGCCACAGCAGGAGCCTGACCAAGCGTAGCACCTAGATTAAACATGCCTTGGATGTACCCCGGCTGTGTCAGCGACTGTATAAAACCTTGTCCAAATTTAGCCATCTTAGAAGTCCCCTGTGTAGTATGGGTTGTTGTTCACGTTAGTGCCGCCACCCATGTCACCGTCGCCGCTTCCTAACAAGCTTCCAAACAAGCCACCCAAGCCTTCAAACGCACCGCCAAACACTTCAGACAAACCACCAAAGCTGTCTGTTGGAGTAGCCAAACCACCAATCAGTCCAGTACCTAACTGACCCATCAGGTTGGCTTGTCCCAGACCAGCGCCCAACAGCGCCTCAAGACCGCCCATAGCGCCTTCGCCAAACAAGCCAGCGCCGTAAAGCTGACCGCGCTGCTGTAGCTGTGGGTAAAGCTGTGCTGCTTGCTGAACGTTAAGCAGTTGAGACTGTGGAGCGTATGCGCCGCCTAGTGCGCCCAGTCCTAGCTGCTGCTGTCCACTTAACATGGCTAAGTCCTGTGCAGACAACTGAGAACCCATGCCTGTAAAGGCTTGACCAAGCTGCGCCTGCTGTCTTTGCTCTGCCTGCGCCTGCTGCATTGCAGAAAGTGCTGCCCTGTTCTTCGCTTCTTCCTGCGCCTGTGACAACGCAAGCTGTTCAGGAGTGCCGCCAAACATGCTAGTACGTACACCCAACCTTCCTTGATTTGCAAGGCGCTCTTCTAGCTGCAAGCGTTGACGTTGCTCTTCAGGACTCTGCACTGCGCGTATACGCTCGTAAACGTCAGCTTCTCGTGCGTCTGTAGGCATACCAGCAGCACCCATAAACTCGCCGCCTAGCCCGTAAGCCTGCTCCGCTGCTGTGCGTCCTTCTTGCTGACCGTATGGCGTAGCGCCTAGCGTCGTCTGCGCTTGGTTCATTAACATACCCTGCAAGGCTTGCTCCTGAGGGGACAGCCCCATCGTTGCAGCGCCTGTTACAGGATCATAACCAAACTGACCGCCAGTGGTTGACGTTACAGTAAAGGGCTGGAACTGTGATTGCTCAAGTCCTTGCTGTGCAATCTGCATTGCGCCCTGCTGCGCGACGTCCCCAATCTCACCGAGCCTGTCGTATGCGCCCTTGGCAGCAGCGCTGCCACCTAGAAGACCCAGAGCAGGGCCGATGCCGCTTAAGAAATCTGTAAATTCGTTGGCCATTAGTAAACACCTCCGTCAATTGTTCCTGTCGTTAACGTACCTGTAAACGTAAGGGCAGGTATCGTTACAGTGCCAGTAAACACGGGGCTGTCTACGTTAGCCTTTGTCGTTACTGCCGTTGCTATGTTAGTAAACTCTGTGCTGAACTCTGTACCACGAATGATCTTGCCACTGTCTCCAGAAGGCAAAGAATCCTTAGCGGCAAAGTCTGTCGTCGGGGTATAGTTGCTCATAGTGTTTTACCTATTAATGCTAGTACGTTAATTTCTTGTAGTGATAAAGGGAAGCCATTGATGTCTGACTCAAGGCCAATAGTAACAACAGTGCCGTCACCTGTAGTGTTTATCTGACGCCGTGATGTTAACTCACCACCTGTAAACTCACCTACAGTAAACTCAGTAATTCCGTAGAACGCTGGGTTCTGGTTGCCTACAGTAAACTCTGCGGTTGAATAGTTAGTAGTTAAGTCGTAGCCCCAGTACAGAACAACCGATGCGCTGTTAGCACCCACTAGAGTAGGCCGAAGCTTCTTAAGTATCTTTAGCTTTGATGGATCACCAAAGGTCAGGCCGGGACTGTAATACCTAAAGCGATAAGATGCGCCGTTGTCGCTGTAGTCTTTGTACTCACCAATGCCGTTAGAAGTACCTATGTATAACGTACCGTCAGTTTTACGCTCAAAACACTTGTAGCCGTTAGAAGGCCAGCGAGTAACTCTATACGCGCCGTTCTCTAACAAGCCGCGCAAGTCAAAGCAGTATGTAGTCAACTGGTCAGGGAACGTAATCAAGTAGAACGAGTTCTCTGGGCTGTACACTGATGCTGTAGGGCCAGTCCTAGAATCAATGGCCTGTATAAACTCTGTCTTAATGTTAAGGCTAAGATCGTTTATCGGCATTGACTTCTGCGTAATTGTACGTCCAAAGCTTCGCAGCCCAGACTGTGACAAGAACAACACATCTGTGCCTATATGCTGCACAGAGTTACGACAAACACAGCCAACACCCGCAACAGTATCCGATATAGCCATTGTTGCTGGCGATGCTGCACCTTCGTAGACAATGATGCTGTGACGCCCAAATACAATTAACAAATTGTTGTGCGCCGCTAGTGCTCTAATCTCATCGTGTCCGTTAGGCCAAGCCTTTGATACATCAATAGAACCGCTAGAGCCGCCTGAAAAGTCAGTACCTACTAACAAGTCAGACCAATAAATAATCTGGTTGTCTGTAGCGGTCTTGGCTATCCAGAGTCTGCCGTATGCCTGTAGTGCTTCGTGACACCACAGATTTGCAGGCGTTGCCGCTCCTGTGTACGCAGCAAAAGTCTCTAAGCCGCCAGCGTTTGTGTAGATTAAAGGCTCTTGATTCTTTTGGAAGAAGTACGCAGCTTCGTTGAAGTTAACAATCTTCCAGTTATCATCGTTGATTGTGTATGCTGCTGGAGTCTCATCTACCAGTGTTGTAGTGCCTGACATAATCTTGTTGTTGCCAGCACTAAACACTTTCTCGTTACCGCCGTCATCGTAAAAGTAATGCAGCTTATCAACGTAGCCTGTGCCTAACTCTGTCTTGTCTGTGGTAATAACATCGTTACCCTTACGCGCAGCAATTCGACCGCGCTTGTCAATGACAGCGTTATCGGCTACCTCTGCAAACGACGGGTCTTGCGCTAGAGGTGAGTCCTCAGTGTTGATACCCTTAAACGCAGGAGCAACTAGGTTAATACTTTGTAGTGGCTGGGCCATACACTAGCTCCTATTATGAATACCAATCAGTTTCGTAAGGGTGCTTCTGTGCGTCCAGAGCGATAGCGTCAGACAGATACTGGTTGGCTATAGCAAAGTACTCAGGTGTTGACGTACCGCCTGTCTCGCCTCTCTCACGCGCTGCTAGGGCTACTGCAAGGTGGATAACAGGCATAGCAGGGATTAACAAATCATCTGTGTTGTCAACCAAGTCTTCGTTACGCAGGACACAGTTGAACCGCAGCGTGTAAACACCGTCAGGCTTTGGGTACACATCTATTTGTGAATCACCTTGGGAGTCAATACCATTGTACGTGTAGAACTGTGGCGTTCCACTCGCGGGAGTTTGATTGAGGTACTGATTGTCAAACCATTTAGAAGTACGGTACTCCATAAAAAAGTTAGAAGTATCGTTAATGACATCCAATGCTTTAACACGGTTTTGACTGCCTGTAAGCACATAGTTAAATATGTCTGCTGAAGTTGTAATGGTTAGTGTGGTACGTAAAGCTGACCAGTCCCAAGAAGTCTCTACAAGTTTCTTAGCGTCATTAACAAAGTCACCTATCATTTTACTGTAGGTAGTAGAGTTTACGTTAGTGACTTCTTCTTCTCGTATCCTTCTTAGGACGTTGTTTACTAATTGTAAATATGTCATACTAACATACTCTTGTTGATAATCTTGTTTAGTGGAGCCATGAAATCTATCTGCGGCGACTGTATTATAGCTTGTACTGAAGGGGATTGATAATCAATACCGTACTGAACAGGATCAAACATGCCTTGCCTTCTTGCTGAACTGGCTGACGATCCTGACGAGACTGGAGGAGTAACCGTAAAGGCATCTTCTACTTCTTCTTCCTTATCTGGATCTTCTGTTATTGTGTACGGCGGGTCTGCTGTTATTGTGTCTTCAACAAGCATTCCTTCACCGCCGAAGGTAAACGGATTGTATTCTACCTGTTCTTCTACCTGTTCTTCTACTTGGTTTTCTACTTGTTCTTCTTCTTGATCGCCATTACCGCCACCAGCAGCAGTAAGCATCCCGCCCAAAAGACTTGTAACTTGATTTACTCTGTAGTCTTCTGCTGGATCTTCTTGCTCAAATACTTCACTGCCGCCGCCAAAGGTTAACCCTTGCTCTACAGCTTCCCCGTTGTCTACTACTTGCTCTCCAACAACAACTTCTTCTTTGGTTTCTTCTACTTGCTGCGTACCAAAGTCTTCAGACTCACCAACTAGATTAGTTTTAGGAACTTCTTTTTCTGTCTCTTCTTCTTCTTCGCTAGTTATTGGAGGCGTCGCAGTTTCTTCCTCAAGAAGACCTGAAGCCCAGTCAACAATTTCGTTTCCCCATACACCAGCAGTAACAATGCCTGCCAGTCCTCCGGGCAAAGATCCGTTTTCATAAAGAGTGTTTAAGACACCTATTGGATCTGTAGCGGCATTTACAACTTGCTGCCAAACCGTGTCTTTAACTCCTGTGGCCCAGTCGCCTATACTCTCAGAGTCTAGAATGTCTTGTATTGTTCCAATCGTTACTGATCCGGGGTTGAGTCCACCGGGAAGTCCGGGAATAAATATTGCGCCGCCAGTGCCAAAGATACCACTAGGACTTCCAACGCTGCCGCCTGCGCTAGGCCACATAACACCGTAGCCGCCGTTGAGAATGCTTTGTACGTCACCACTTGGTAAGTCTATACCCGCAGTTTCCAAGATTGTTCTTACAGCATCACCCCAGTCTTGAGGTGTCATGTTTTTAATTGTGTCTATACCGCCTTCGACTTTACTAACAACCCAATCCCAAGCGTCGTTTACGTTTTCTTCTATAAAGTCGCCTGCTTCATCTATGAAAGAATAAGGCTGTTCTACTTCAGGCATTTCAATTTCTTCTACTGTGCTGTCTATAAGCTCAGAGTCGTCGTCGGTAGTAGAGTCTGAAAGCATGTCCTGTTCATTGTTATACTCTTCTAGCCATTCTTGAGCACGACCATAAGCAGGTGCGTTTTCTCCAATACTGCTAACTTTATCGACAGCGGCTTGACCCATATAACAAACTAAGTTATCACCGCTTCCGTGGTGAAAACCTCCGTTTGATCTGCAACCTTGCTTAAAAGACCTTACAGCAGCCCTATACGCGGCGTTGGAACTTTGTGCGCCACCTCGACCTACAGGAAGGTCAGGCGTTCCTTGGTTGGGCGTTGCAATATCGTTATCAATAGAGTAACTACCGTACTCGTCTAATGGTGGTAAAGATTCACTTACGTCAGCCATTACTTATCCCTCGCTACGCCTTTGGCTTTCTCAAAGGAACGCATAGCTCCTAAACCTAACATACCCATAAGCACTGGCATCATCTGACTTAAATCCAAGGACGGGAGAAGGAGATCCACACCAGATAGAGTAAGGGTAAAATTCC
>ERZ1039804.378-NODE-378-length-29007-cov-11.564901_pt1 | contig 29007 bp, 17 predicted proteins | sample MGYA00383089_ERZ1039804 | MGnify/ENA primary metagenome ERZ1039804 (study PRJEB29581, sample SAMEA5548359) | metagenome | biome: marine; feature: coastal; material: water | depth 1 m | study: Short-term variability in the microbial, nano- and picoplankton...
CCGTAGAGGATCTTACGATTTCTATAAGACTGACTGGAAATACTTAAACGATGCATCTACTCGTGGAGCTATCGACGGAGTATCTTCTATCGAAGGTGTTATGGTACCTGCTGGAACTTCAACTGTTTACGATCAAGTTTTAGGAACTAACATTCGTCGTCCATTCTTGCACGTACGATACAGAGCTTCTCAAACTGATGACAGAAGAATGAAGCAATGGGTAACTGGATCAGTAGGTGGAGCACAGTCTTCAACTCTTGATGCAATGGAAATTAACTTCTTATCAGAAAGATGTTTAATTACTCAAGGAGCTAATAACTTCGTATTATTCAAAGGAATCTAAGGATTTCAAATGTAATTCTTACCCTCGTTGTAATGACGGGGGTAATTATTACTCTTATTAACTATTTAATTATATCATATTATGGCAAATAAAAAACCAGCAGCTAAAAAGAAAGCTGCACCAGCGGAACCTATTACAGATGGGTTACCAATACAAGTAGAAACAGTAGAAGCAGTTAAACCTGTACCTACTAAACCAGTTGAACCTGCAAAACCTGAGTGGGAAATTAAGGATAGAGTATACTTTTTAAAGAATGATGCTTCTCCACTTACCCATACAATACCAGGCAAACATACGCCAAAGCATTCTTTATTATATTTTGATGAAGAAACAGGTGTACAAAAAGAAATTAGATATGCAACTAACCACGCATCCCCTTTTAAGCAAGATCAAAAAGGCGAAGCTACTTTAGGACATATCGTATTTAGAGAAGGTGTATTAACAGTACCTAAGCAAAAACAAAACTTACAAAAGTTATTATCTTTGTATCACCCTTTAAAGAATCGCGTATACGAGGAGTATGATTCAGTTGAAGAGGCAGAGGATGATATCGATGTATTAGATATGCAAGTTGATGCAGCTATTATCGCAAGAGAAATGGATATTGACGAGGCAGAAGCGATACTAAGAGTCGAAGTAGGTAGTAAAGTTAATAGCTTATCTTCTAAAGAGATTAAACGAGACCTTAGATTGTTCGCGCGTCGTAACCCCCAGCTATTCTTACAATTAGCTCAGGATGATAACGTACATTTACGTAATGTAGCTATAAAAGCTACTGAAGCAAACATACTAAATTTATCTCAGGACCAGAGAACATTTTCGTGGACATCAACGGGCAGAAAGCTTATGAATGTTCCTTTTGACGAAAATCCATATTCAGCAATGGCTGCGTACTTCAAAACAGATGAAGGTATGGAAGTTTTCAGATCCATAGAAAAGAAGTTTTAATTAGTAGTTTTTTATAAAACTACGTAATTATAATAAGTAGACTATATTAACCGGATTCGTAACTGAGTCCGGTTAATAATATATAAAACAAAATATAATGGCAATAAATGTAAATACAGTTTATAGAACGGTTTTACTTATATTAAATAAAGAGCAACGGGGAATGTTAACCCCTGATGAATTTAATAAGGTAGCTACACAAGTTCAATTAGAAATATTTGAAGGTTACTTCAATACACTAGATCTTCAAGTTCGTAAGCCTGATAATATTACTGAATATGGTGACAGAATAAAAAACACTAATCAGGATATATCTATATTCAAAGAGTATGGAGATTGTACATTTAATGCAGAGGAGGGTAAGTTTATCTTACCTACAGGAAACAATAACTCAGTATATTCCCAAACATTCATTGGGGTAGCTGGACAAAGCTCATATACATTCACATCAATATCGGCTGCACAATTATTGGAAAGCACGGAATATGTGTATATTGATAATATACTACAATCTACAAATGCATATAGTGTTTCAGGATCTTCAATTACATTTAATGCTAGCCCCTCTTCCGGAAGCAATATATTAGTTAACGCTAAACCTAATAATTTCTACACATTAGGATCAGTATTTTACAAGGACGAAAAAGAATTACAACTCGTGCAAAGGAATGAATTACCTTATTTAAAAGGCAATCCGTTGGTAGCACCTAGTGTTAATTATCCCGTCTTTTTATACGAAAATAACAAAATACAAGTTTTACCTCCTAATATTACATCGGACATAACCATTAGCTACTTACGAAAACCTATGGACGTAAGATGGAATTTTACTGTGCCAGCAGGCCAATCGTATTATAGTTATAACGCAGCAGGATCTATTGATTTTGAAATTTCCAAAAAAGAACAATCCAATATAGTAACCAGAATACTTCTTTACGCTGGTGTAGTAATTAAAGATCCTAATATAATACAAATAGCTCAGCAACAAGTACAAGCAGAGACAATTAAAGAAACATTATAAAACATGGCAAGACCTAACGGCGGTTTAATTACCGAAACTAACGAACAATATTACGCTGGAGCACAGAGATTTCAATATGATGGAAGTCCGCTAGTAGCTACATTTGATACTAAACTAGAATTTGGTAGTTGGGACCCTTACGATCAAAACTATCACTTAAATAACTTTAAGTTATATGTAAGCCCTACGGGTTTACCTGAAACCTATGTAGAATTCATAAATGCTTTTTATGTAAAAGATAACGCTGTGTATTTTGGGGTTGATACAGGCGGCGACCCTACGAACACTCCTGATCCTATAGCTACAGGGGACTATGTTATCATACAGTTAAAAACATTGACAGGCGGAAAGTATGGTAATAAGGATGCTTATGGTGATGTAGTGCAGCAAAACCAAGGTAATTACTCATATACACCTTTAAATGACGTTATAGATGCGTTTATGACTATATATGTAGGTGAAGGCAAGTTAATACCTGATGTTAAACGTACCGATGTTATATTCCACGCTAAGCGAGGATTGCAAGAGTTTAGTTACGATACATTAAAAACAATACGTTCGCAAGAACTAAGTGTGCCTTCTAGTCTTAATTTAGCTATACCTCAAGATTATGTAAACTACACAGCTATATCTAGAATAGATAACACAGGAGTTAAAAGACCTATCTTCCCAGCTAACGCGTTACACGTTTCGCCCTATCAAGTTCCACTACAGGACGGCGATGGTCAAATTACTACAGATAACTTCGGTGATCAATTAGAAGGTTCATCAATAACAAATGAAAGATGGGCAAATGCTAATGCTAGCTTACTAGCAGGTAACATAAGCAGGAGCCAATATAATGATATTATAGATACATTAAGTTTTGATTTAGCCGCTGGACAAAGATACGGTGGTGACCCGCAGTATATGCAATCAGGGGGTTGGTTTAATATGAACGAAAGAGATGGATCTATAATGTTTTCATCTAATCTTAAAAATCAATTAATTGTATTAGAGTATGTATCTGACGGACTTGCTTATGAAGGAATGGATTTTAAAGTGCCTAAGATGGCAGAAGAAGCATTATATGCTCATATATCTCACGCAATCATTTCGACACGAATGGGGCAGCCTGAATACATCGTACAACGACTTAAACGAGAAAGATACGCTAAATTAAGAAATGCAAAGATAAGATTATCAAACATTAAACTATCAGAGATAGTACAAGTAATGAGAGGTAAATCTAAATGGATTAAATAAGAATTAAATGGCACAAGAAATAAAAAATACTTTCCTAAAAGCTAAGATGAATAAAGACTTAGATGATAGGATTATACCTAACGGAGAATATAGAGATGCACTAAATGTAAGTGTTGGTCGCTCGGAGTCCGACAATGTAGGGGCCGTAGAAAATATCGTAGGTAATTCTTTAATAACTCAAACAGACTTAGGGCCGATTGAAATAATAGGCCAGCTAGTAGATTCATCTAACGACAGAGTTTTTATTTTTCTTACAGACTACACAGATCCTAGCCCGGAAAATCCTACGGATGCGCCGTTTGGAACACAACATTATATATATGTTTTTAATACGAAGACAGGGTCTTATAATAGATTAGTGCAAGGAGAGTTTTTAAATTTTTCTACAACTAATAGAATCATAGGAATAAACCTAATAGAACAACTTTTATTCTGGACGGACGATAGAAACCAACCTAGGAAAATAAACATCGAATTAGCAACTGCTATCGTTCAGTCAAGTAAAAAAGGAGCTAATAGTAACGATACAGACTACTACACAGAAGAACATCAAATATCCGTAGCTAAGTATTCTCCATATCAACCCATAAATTTAGTGAATAAGCTGAGGGTGGTTAATACAGGAACCGCGACTAGTTATATACGAGTGGAAGGCAATAGAGTAGAAGAGCTCACCCCTTTTATAGGGGGGATAATAGTTTCTCCAGAAGATAATGTTAGCGGAGAAGACTATTGTACCATAACGACCGTAGTTAATGTTGGAAATGAAACAAGAATAAATATCGAGCCCAACCTTCCGGGTGGGAATTCAGCAACCCCTGGGGCTTATTACAACTTGTTTAAATCTACAATGAGTAACAAGAAAAATGATGATAGCTGGCCAGGAGACCCTGATTATTTAGAAGATAAGTTCGTAAGATTTAGTTATAGATTTAAGTACGATGACAACGAGTATTCACTTATTGCTCCATTCACTCAAATAGCTTACATTCCTAAACAAAAAGGATATTTTGTAAACGGACAAGAAGAAGCTGCTTATAGGTCAACTGTGTTAGATTGGTTTGAAAATGATGTTCAAAACATCGAACTGAATGTGCCTCTGCCGTGTCCTGGCAATAGATTAATGTCTCATTATAAGATATCCGAGATGGAAATTCTTTTTAGAGAATCTGATTCGGTTGCTATTAAAGTTTTAGAATCCGTTTCTGCAGGAGAAGTTAGTGCATTCTCAAGAGGTAATAACGTATATACATACGACTACCAGTCGCGTAAACCTTATAGAACCCTACCTGAAGCGCAAACAGTTAGAGTATATGACAAAGTACCTGTAAGAGCACAGTCTCAAGAGGTTTCAGGTAATAGAGTTATTTACGGAAACTATAGAGATCAGCACACCCCGCCCACGGCATTAAATTATAATTGTAGAATAAACCGTAAGTTAGAAACAGGTAAGTACAATAACTTTGTAGAGTATCCAAATCACACAGTAAAAAGAAACAGAAATTACCAAGTAGGGTTTGTATTATCAGATAAATTTGGTAGAACATCACCTGTTATATTATCCGATGTTGATTTAGGAGTTACTGAAGGGGGTAAGTTTTATTCCGGATCTACTATATATAGCCCTTATGATTCAGGACCAGATGATACTCCCAACATATTAGAATGGTTTGGAGATACTATTCAGGTTTTAGTTAACGAAGCAATTTCATCTACTAAAAACTTAAGCGAAGGTACGCCTGGACTTTATGCAATAGAGAACAAAAGAGATACTTCAGGAGAGGGCTACGCGGTATTACCAGACGACATACTTATAAACGGCAATGTATATCAGTTTAGATGGGATTCTAATTATCTTAATAATAAAAATTTACCAGCTGAAAACGATTATTTAAGAGGAGAGTTTGAGGACTTTGTAGAGGTTAAATCTATTGAAGAAATTGACCCTGCTTTAAAACTTTATCAAGTTATAACTGATGGTCAGGTAAACGAAAGCTATTTAAGAGAAGAAAATTTACCAAGCAATAGTCCTGATTTAAAATTCTCGTATCGCTTAAATGATCTAGGCTGGTACAGCTATAAAATAGTTGTTAAGCAAACACAACAAGAATATTACAATGCCTACTTACCTGGAATACTTAACGGATATCCCGGTCAGGCTTACAAATGGACTGAATTGTCTAAAGTCGAAGATGATCCGAATAATCCCGGGGATACTAGGACTGTAGGAGATTTTACACTTACTTTAAGTGGATATAAATTCCCTAACGAATTAGATGTAACTGCTCATACCGCACTTTTTAATGACAATATAAATAAAATTCCTAGGGATTTAGCAGAAGTAGGTCCTGATCAAAAACAATACAGGTCTTCAGTAGTATTGTATGGTAGAGTTACAAATATAATGGAACCAGCTTATGGCCCTACGTGGGGAGAGCAGCGGAATACATTTGAGGTATTTGATAGAGAACATTTATCTAAGCCTCAAAATACACAATATTATCCTAGAACGGATGCAGGAGGGGTTAATGCAGTTAAACATGTTGCCACTCAAATAGGTAACTCTAGAGACATGCAAATGGGATTAGATGACCTATCCCCTAGCGCTTTAAAATTACCTATAGTAGGTTTATATGGAGAGGACTCAGGTGGAGAAGGCGGACAAGACGTATTCTATAGCTTAGACTCTAACCCTTTGATAGCAAAAATATCTACTGAAGATAAATCAATTGGCTGGCCAAATATTAGGCCTGCAGGCGGTCTTGGCTGGCAGCCGGGGGAAGAAGAACCTATACAGTTTAGTTACCCTCAAAACATGCTTCCCACATTAGCAATTTATGAAACTGAACCAGTTGAGTCTAACTTAGATATATATTGGGAAACCGCATCTACAGGTTTGATAGTGGATCTTAACGCAGATATTAATGGATTTGCTGGAGCTGCTTTAGCTGTAGAAGGATTTAGTTGGGATTTTACTGAAGATATGACTACTGGAATGGCAGTATCAACTCCTTTCAGGCCAATAGATTCAGAGGGTAACCCGTATGTAAATCCTGCTGTCATGACGTTAGCAGAGGTAACTAGCCCTGGAGGTAATCAAGGCATTTTTGAATTAGAGGAGACAGGAGTTCCTGGATTTTATCAGATAATATTAACTCAAAGTCTTGTACAGTTTACCGACGGAAGTCACGTAAATGATGTTTATACTTTTATTATAAACGTTGAAACCGCTGAAGGTTTTACTTCTCAAATAGTTTTAGGAGGACAAGAAGGAGGCGATGGTGCTTTAGCAAATGTTAAACCTGTGTTTGATGATTTTTTACCTACTAGTGCTGGTAATACTTACATTAAAGGTTTATCAAGTAATGAAAGCATAATAATACCAGCTAGTGATTGGGAAGGTGTAAACAATGGATCAGCCGGCACACAAGACTTACAATACTATGTAGAAATGCGCGACGGAACAGATTTACCTGATACATGGGTATGCGATCCTACTACCGGTGAGCTTTACTGTACTCCCGGTGCAACACCTGGTGGAAGATATGAAGTTAATCTAATAGTGCGAGACGCTATGGGTTTAAATGCTCAGAATCCAGGCCCCGTTGGTAGTGATTATGGTGTGAAATCACATTCTCAAAAAGCGGATATTACAGTAGGTTATGCAGCAGTTAATCCTGGATGTTTAAGTTCCCCTACTCAATGTGTTATTGATCCGGATTATTCATACACGCATTCTAAGCAATTGTTGTTACTAAACGATACTAACATCAACCAGCAAGCAACGGATGATGCTATTTGGTATATTGGTGATGATGTTATCACTCAATTTGAATTTCCTGAATTTAATCCTACTAGACCAAACGGTGAGGGACCTCTAAACTTGTGGACCAATGCTAATAATGGCGGTAATGCCTTTATTTACAGACTGGGTCCTCACGGCACGAATTTTACTTTAGGTGGGCACAAAAGAGGGACTATAGTTTTTAGTATTAATGCAAAAGTGAGTAAGTATGCACAGGCAGGTGTTGAGAGACCTACTTTTAAAATATTTTGGAGGGATTCTGGCGTTGGTGGTGATTGGCAAGATATGAAGATAGATGACACAACTTCTCCTGAGTATAATCAAAACAATTGGCCCCCAGGTGTAGGCGGAGATCAGTCTGGGGTGTTTGATCCAGTAGTATATCCGCCAGGATTTAGCCAATATCCTTTTAGAAGTTGGCTTAATTATGTTCGCGCATTTGAAAGACTGGATTTTCCGGATAATGTACAAGGGGATATAGAGTATGCAATTGTAGCAAAGGGATTTACATGCACAACTGGTCAAAATGAGGTTGAAGGAGCTGTTTGGGTACAATCAGATGATTTACACTATGCTAAATGCATACCTAGAGTTATTTTTGGTTCTCCAGATGACGTAGGTTCTAACGCAGCTCAGATAGATCCAACTGGTACTTACAATTATGGAGATGCTACTTTATTCAATACTTTTTATGAATATAACAGATCTGAAGGAACCAATGCGTATGTGATTGATGAGAGTAATTTTTCGCTACCCCTTTATGCTGAAACCCCTTACACTGAATATGTGTATAAGTTTTGGAATGACCAAGAGTTGATAGATGTTTTTAAGCCTGCAGAAAATGAACAGACTATTAACTTTGGATGGAAAGAAGATCTTGATGCTCAAGGCATAGGACAGTGGTATGAGCTTGATGGAAATAATAACAATACTCATGTCATTTTAAGATGCTCTGCTGCATTTAATTTTGAAACAGGAGAGAAAATACCTGGGACAGTAGATGGCTCCATTCAGGTAAGTGCTAGACAATCGACTTATTACCCAGATCAATTAAATACTTTACCAAATACCATTTTTGGTATAACCCGTTTTCGAATAGATGATTAAAAATTATGGCAGCAATAATAGAATTAAAATACTTTAACGCGTTTGCTTTAAAGAAAATAAAGAACATCGTAGATGTAGAACCTGGCACGGTCGCGGTTATAACAGGGGGGAATAACCCCCTTGACGTAAGCGCAGATAGACCGGCTCCGTCCGAATCAGGGGAAATAGATGATTTAATAAACTCCGGAGCAGGACCATATCAGATTGGTAGCATAACTATAGAGGAGCTTGAAAATTGGACGCCTCTAACGGTTACAGTAAATGGTGCGGACTATCCACAAACCAATCCCAACGGCGATATAATGTGGCAGGTTGCTGGCGACGAATTAACTTTCGAATTTCAAATCCCTTCAGATGGAGACCCTTGGACTCTGACCACTACGCCTCCACAAGGTCTTTATGAAAATCAAATGAATGTAGGCCAAGAAGTTAGCTTCGATTATTTAGACGTTATAGACAATTCAATTATAAGGTATTATAAAGGTCATATAACTGAAAGGCTTAGTGATCAGCAGATTAGAGTATTTCCTAATCCTATTAATTTTAATAACAATCCCGTCCCCCCAGCTACTGGCGGGGTTAAAATAACCTTTGGCAAAATAACTGACTTTAAATTTATACCAGGAGCTTATAGAGAAGATGGAGAAGAAGATAGAGAAGAAAGTTGGCTATTGGAGGAGTCTAGAATACGAGGAGGTTATAACAATGCAACTGTTGACTTTGGAGTAAGAGCTTATGTTGTAGAAGACGAGCCTAAACAATCCCATAAATTTAGTGGACTAATACATTCAGGTCCATTTAATTCAAGAACAGGATTTAATGCTACTAATCAATTTAGTGTGGCGGAAGACATAACTAGAACTATAGATCCAGCTAATGGCTCCATACAGAAGTTATATGCGGAAGATACTAATCTTATTATATTTCAAGAAAACAAAGTTAGTAAATCGCTTATTGATAAAGATGCAATATATACGGCTGAGGGTAATCCACAGGTGACTGCTACTAATAGAGTTATTGGACAGAATGTGTCATTTGGAGGAGAATTTGGTATAAGTAAAGATCCGGAGTCTTTTGCTGTAAACGGTTATAGAAAATACTTTACAGATAGAGATCAAAACATTGTATGTAGATTATCAAGAGATGGAATAACACCTATTTCAAGTGCGGGTATGACTGATTTTTTTAGGGATAGTTTACCTTTTGCGTCTCACATAAGAGGTGGATGGGATGCTCATAATAAACAATATGTGCTTTCATTAGGCAGCTCTGCTCAAATTGGTGGTAAGTATAATACTCTAGCTTATGACGAAGCATCTAAGGGTTGGGTTAGTAAATATAGCTACGATCCTAATTGGATATTTAGTATTAATAATAATTATTATACCGCTTATGATGGTAAGCTATGGAAACACTACACATTAAATCCCGGGTCTACTGATAGGGGAGTGTTTTACGGATTACAAAATCCCTCTACTATATCTGTAGTGTTTAACGGAGCGCCTTCAACTGCTAAAAATATGCAAGCAGTTAATTATGAAGGAGACAGCGGGTGGAGTATGTTTAGCTTTACAACAAACACAGATACTGCTTTATCTATTTCGCCTGCAGTTACAGCGGTAACATTAGAGCAAATGGAAAACCAAATGTTTATAAGTTCTTTTAAAGCTAAGGAAGATAAGTATTACGGCACATTAATTAACGCTAGTCCAATATTAAGCGGAGAAGTTGTTTTTGGGTCCTCGTCATCTGGTGTTAAAGGATTTTACGGAGAAATAACTATGAAGTTAGATAATGCAGGAAAAGGAAGTAAAGAAATTTTTGCAGTATCTACTACGTTCGTTCGTTCGTCATAGCGTAGCTTTTTAGTAAACCATGTAATTATATTATTATGAATAATAATAGCTTAGACAAATACACAGGTTCTGCCGCAGAAGGAATACAGCAGATAACAGATCTACTGGTTGAACAAGGAGGAAATTTACCTGAGAGCTTAGACATGCTAGGAATGAAACATTCCTTTACGGACGGTATATATGCAAGAGAAATGACAATACCAAAGGATACTATGGTTGTGGGTAAAATACATAAACATCGACACCATAACTTCTTGCTTAAAGGTGAGATACTAGTCGCTACTACAGAACGCGGCGTGGAGCATTTAAAGGCGCCTATGATGATTGTTTCTGAACCCGGAACACAAAGAGTAGGTTATGCGTTAACGGAGACCGTATGGACGTGTATACACAAAAACGAAGATAATATAGAAGACTTAGAATTGCTAGAGGAGATTAACGTTGTTGATACTCCTCAGCAGTATTTAGAATATAAAGAACAACTTAAAATACAATAATATATGGCATGGGCAATGGCAGTCGGAGCTGCGGTATCAATTGGTGGAGGATTGATAAAGGGCAGAAAGGCTAAGAAAGCAAAAAGAAGAGCCGAAGAGGAAAAAAGGCGACAGGCTGCAGCTATCAAAAAATTTGAGGCCAGCAGACAAAACCCTATGAATCCTTATTCAGGCGTTAAAAATATGGCAGATCAAGTTAAGGATCTGAGTGGTAATTTAAGTAACCCATACGCTAATATAGGTGTTGCTACGCAAGCTGCGGAATTTCAGGCTGAGCAATCCGACATGGCTTTAGCTGCTACACTAGATACATTACAAGCTACAGGAGCTAGTGCCGGCGGAGCAACCGCTTTAGCTAATGCTGCTCTTAAGTCTAAGAAGCAAGTATCAGCTACACTAGAAGCACAAGAAGCTAAAAATTCACAGTTACAAGCGCAAGGTGAAGCTAAGTTACAGCAATTAACCATGAACGAACAAACTAGAGTTCAAGCAGGAAAAATTTCTGCAACTAATACATATAATCAACAACAGGCTACTGGTAAACAATTCCAATTCCAGACGCAAGAAGCTAGAGACAATGCCACATTGAATAGAATGTCTGGTGGTTTAGATCAAGCTCGAGCGGATTCAGCCAATGCTACTAATGCTCAGAACGATGCATTAAGTGGAATGATCAGTGGTGTAGGATCTGCTATTGGAGCAGGAATAAAGGGAGGAGCTTTCTCAAAGGGGGCTAACGCCCCGGGAGGGGCAGTCATTGACACAGACGTTACCGTAGAAGACACTATAATAGATGAAGGTTTTCCTGAATTTGATTTTAATGCTAGCATTAACCAAGGAACTGAAACAGCATAAAAAAAATAATATGAGTTATCAAAATCCATTAATAATACAAAACAACCCCGGCGGGAACATAGGAGTGGCGGCTAATAAAGCTGCTACATCTATACAAGATGCTATCCTGTTTAACATGGAAAAGCAAGAAAAAAAGCAGGAAGAGATAGCTAAGAAACAAGCTATTGACGACGCTAACGCTATTGCTGCTGCTAAAGAAAGCAGTACGGAAGCTGCTGCCGAAAGAAAAGCCTTCAACGCTAACGAATACTCCTCTATAGGTATTGGAGCATGGGAGCGAGCCTCTGAGGATAAATTTAAATATAACCAGATAGTAGCTAATGTTAATGCTACCAGAGAAGAAAGATTAGCAGCTCAAAATGCAATAAATTCAGAAAATACTTTTCAGCAAAACCAAGTTGGAGCTTTAGCTTATTTAAGCGAGGACCGACAAGAATACATGGAACTTAAAACTAAAGGAAATGTGTATAGCACAGGAGGGTTAAACGGTGCTTATGTAAAATTTTTAGAGGGTGACCCTAATGTTAAACTAACAGGTAAAAGAGTTGGTAATGATTGGGTTAATACTTTAACTTATGACGGTAAGTCTTACGAATTACCTACAGACAAAATAAAAGATGGTAGCTTTGAAGCTTTTGCTTTAACACCTGATTTATATGAAGGTGTAGACAATCAAGCTAAAGAAATTAATGCAGCTAGAAACAAGAGAGAGGAAGGAATGCGTGAATTTACCGATAACGATTTATCAGGTATAACAGAAGCGGTTAATGTTAACATTCAAAAAGCTACAGCTAATTTTGATTCATATTTAAAAATGGATCCTATGAAGGCTAAAGCTGTACTAGCTAATAGTGTATATCCTGAATTATCTGAAGCAGATATAAAGAAGAAGATGAAGGAATTGCAAGCTGGAGGATTAAAAGGAGCTACAGCACAAATTGAAGTTAGAGAAGAAATGAAGAGGGACATCGAATACAAATGGGGTATGAACACGGGCGTGTTCCGTAATGACAAGAATGAATTTGAAGTTATGAAACCGGAAGAGCTTGTGAATACTAAATCATCTGGAGGAAAGGAAAACGAAAAAGATATAGCTGATCGGACGTTTAAAAGTATGATAAATAGAGAAGTCATTAACAATAGCTTAGTTGATGACAAGGAATCATTTGTAGAAGCTTTCAAACACTCATTACCTTACCCTAACGCTATAGGTAAAACTCCTGTTATAGAAACTATAGAAACCGACGGAGGTTTTGAAATTGTACTAGATGCTAAATCAGCTACAGGTGGAGAGCCTACAAGCGAAGCAGTCGAAACAGGCGATGTTAACACTATTAATCTTGAAAACTTTAAGGCTCAAGGTCCTGGCGAAGTAAAAAGAAAATTTAAATTCGACTATAGTAATCCAGGGCACATGAAGACGTACTTGGAAATTACTGGATATACCAAAGGAATGAGACCAAGTGCTATACTTGCACAAGCAAAAGCGTTAGCACTAAAATATAAAAATTCAAAATAAAAATAATTAAATTATATGTTTACATTAAAGATAGGCGAAGAAACTAGAACCTTTGATAGCTGGGCAGACGCAATGGCTGCTGCAAAAGAAGCTAAAGCTAATGGTATCGAAGTTGTAAAAGTAAACACCAACCCACCAACAGAGGAGGAGGCGAAGAAAGAAGAGGAGAAAAGTATTATCGGTAAGCCGGCTTTTCTTCCAGATGCTGCAGAGAGTGCGGATGTAGTATCAGAAACTCCAGCACAAGATACGGAATTAGCGCCGGAAGATACTTCTTCGGCTTCACGATACGTTAGATTTAAAGGGGGTCAGGTAGTATATGAGAAAGACTACTTAGAGAACAATTCAGGCCAGGGGGATTACCCTGAGTCCTTCGATGAATATGCTGAAAAATTTGGCGGTGTGCCCCAGGATCTTAAAGAAGTTACTACACAAGGTGGAGAGCTAGATGCTGTATTACTAAGTGATATGGGTGCTGAATTTTATGTTACTAAAGAAAAAACTGAAGACGGGCAACCATGGGTAAACATCGATCTAGAGGCTATTGCTAAAGAAAATAGGTATGAAGGGTTTAATAAAGATCTTAATAAAGGCGAAACCGAATTAAAGTATACTCCGCCAGTTAAAGGATCTAGCCAACCTACATTGGAAGAGGTAGATAGACAAAGAACTGAACAAGAAATAAAAGTCAAGAGACAATTAGTAAAAGCATACGACGAAGGAGCTAACTTATTATTTGAAGGAACTAAGTTTGCAAATAGCAATGAAGGCAGCAGCCTTTTCTTTGAAAATCAAATAAGTAATAGTGAACATGTTGAAGAGCAAATTGGATACTTACAGGAAAGGATTCCTCAGGTTACCTCGTTTTACCAAGCGGAAAGTATTGTTGACAGATACAATACTAAAATGCTTCATAAACTACAAGAGAATGAATTAATAGCTTCTACTGAAACTAATGACATTCTAAGAAATAGTGGAGAGTATGCGTCTGTTATAGGATCTTTAGAAGAAGATGCTAAGAACCAATTACCTAGAAAAGCTAAACTTATTGCTAATCTAATTAATCGAGGAAAAGAATTAGGTGCCGATGTGTCGGCAATTAAAGCAATGGGTACTGTAGGCGTTTATGGACCTAAAGATAAACTACAACCTATACCTACTATAAATTTAGAAACAGGTAAACCTAACAACTTTGACTTTAATAAGATAGTTAAAGGTACTGCAACTGCTAGCGCTGAAGACGAAATTAAAGCAACATTTGCATCTTATAACGATGAAGCAAAAGCTATCAAAGAAAATAAGGAGGCGTTAACCAAAGCTTACGAAGATTATACTAGAGACTCACAATGGCAATTAAATGCCGAAGGCAATCTAGAGGTAAAAAACACTGATACACAAATACTTACAGACAGTAATGGAAATGTATTAACACCTGCACAAATAGAGGCAGCACAAGAGGCAGGAGAAGAATTATATGCAAACGACGAACTTTTCGATTATACTCTTACGCGAATAAACCTATTAACTACGCAAGAAAAAATAGACAACACTTTTGTAGATGAGTCACGTAAAAAAGCTGAACTTACTGCTCAAGGAGCCGAGGTAGTTTACATAAGAAACTTTGATGGTAGCTCGGTGGAATTCTTTGATTCTGCTAAGCCAGGTATGTCAGATGAGGCTAGTTATGTTGAAAGGGAAAGGGGCTCAAGACGGGGCAGGGGAGGTAAGAAAATTGTACGAGACATATTATATCGTAAAACAGATAAGGACAACTATAAAGCATTTACGGTCAGAGAGCTAGCTAGCCAAATAACTGAGGGAACAATTGATATAAATAAAATACAGTTTAGAGACGGATCGCCTGAAAGCTTCGGTAGAGATAAAGATAACTATGTTCAGTATGATCTAGAGCGCCAGGAAAACAATATGATGCTTCCTTTGGTTACGGATATGAAAGTTCTTAACATTCAGCCAGGATCTGGTGGGGAAGTTAATAGTGCTAAAGATTATGCGGAATCATTTTTTACATCGATGGTTAATGCCACTCCAGGACTTGAGGCTACCAAAATAACCGCAATGGAAAAGAACGACGCTTATAGCTACGCTCTTAACAGAATGGGTATTTCTCCTAATCAAACTATGAAAGAAGCATTCACTAGAAGTTGGGGTATGCGTATGGCTGAGGGCAGTGGTGCTTTTGTACCTGTTATTGGTGAATTTGCTATTGCCGGATATCTTACTGGTGGAGTGGGAGCTATGGCTAGAACTGGTAGATTTATAAGAAATTCACTCAGTGCTGGTAGGACAATTACCAATGCTGCATCTAAAGCTAGGTGGGCTAATTCATTTTGGGGTAAACATCCCGCTATAGCTAAGTTTACCGCTCATGCAATGAAAGGTATGGAAGAGGAATTAAAATTCTTCATGATAGGTCCTAAAGACTACGAAGTAGGGGTTGGTAGTTCATTCTACGCAGGATCATTGGGCGCTGGCTTTATTGGTAAATTTGCTAAGATGAGCAGTAAGTTTAAATGGGCTGCTCCCATTAATAATGTAACTCAAAAGACAGTATTGTCCGGATTAATCGGTCAGACTGCTTCTGAGGTTTCGCATCTAGGCGGAGCTATGTATAAATCTTTGACGGAAAATAAATCTTTAATGAAGTCTATAGACGAACTATGGGGGGATGGTGAAGAATTCATGATTAGATATACGGTTGGGGCTGCTCAGTTCGGTATACTAGGTACTTTTAAGCTTAAGAACTACGATCTTATGGCTGAATCAAAGGTTCAAGAATTGAATAATAAACTTAAATTAGACTTCTTTAAAGCACAAAAAGCAGGAGCTAGTCAAGAAGTACTTGATAAGTTAAATCAGAAAATAGAATTAACACAGTTTACATTAGATCAAGGTAAGAGAGAGACCGAGAAAAAGGACATGCGTAGTCTAGAGAATAGACTCACTGGACTTAAAGAAGCTAAAGACAGAGAAAATATAACTAGAGCTGAAAGAAATTCGATAATGGAACGCATTATTGAAACTGAAAAGCAGAAACTTAAGTTAGAAAAAGACTTTGAAGCTTCTGTCGAAAGGTATAAAGCAATTGGTATTACAATGAAGTTTGGTGAAGTGTTAGGAAATGATAACGCTCAAATTGATGCTAAGAACAAAACTGTAATAGTTGACAGAAACAAATACAGCGCGGGTATACAAGCACACGAGATAGATCACATATTATTAGGTACTATTGCTAAGAAGCAAGGGCTTTTAACAACTATATATGATAATGTAAATAGTAAGGTAGAAGATGCGTTTAAGCTCGCCCAGGCACACGGAGAGGTTAAGCTTAAGCTAAAAGCAGGTAAGAACTTAGATGCTAATGGCAACGTTAGAACTAAATTTACTTTTAAAGAGTTAGTAGAATCCTATTATGAAAAAGGAGATTTTGCTGAAGAGTATGTTACTAACTTAGTGCAGTTAATGAAGGACAATAGATACTTTGCTAATACTGTGCTAAATAGAGGTGTAGGTCAGGAGATCTTTAGTGATCTACAAAAGGTTGCACGTAACAGTAAGATGTCCTTCGGAGAAAAGCCGATAAATCTTATGTCAGGTAGCAAAGATAATTTAGCAGGTACTACATTTAAGCTATTAGAAATAATGGCTGATGTTAACCCTAAGAATTACGCAAAGACTGAAAAGATATTACAAGGTGTTCTTTTCGGAGGTGATGGTAAAAGTACTAAAACCCAAGCATTTAACGAGTTTGGAGAAATATTAAATACTGGCGTGAAAAAGTCTGCAAATATGGAAGCAGAAAATCCTGAGCTTAAAAAGTTAAGAGAAAGCAAAAAAAGAACAGGTAGAGATATACAAGAGTATTACAATAGTAATAAAACCACGGAATCACCTGAGAAGCTAGCTAGTGATTTGGAATTTATGTTTTTGGATAATGTTAAATTCCATGTATACAATTCCAAGCTAAAAGCTAAAGACGGTAGAAAACCCGACCCTACGGAAGTTTACGAAGAGTCTTTAGACATACTATTAGGTAAGAAAGAGGACAAATCAGATAGATTTGCTACAAGAGTAATAATGCCTTTCTTTAGAGGACAAAATATTATTGCAGCTATTAAAAGAGATAACTTAAGCGTTGAGCAAACGATGGAGTTAATGGATCAAGGTAGTATATCTACTGGGGCTAAGACTAAGCGTCAAGCTGCTGAAGACTACGTAAAAATGGCTACAGGTGAAGCTCCGGAAGGTGAGTTACTTACTTATGTAAATAGTGCTTTAATGAAAATAGTTTATCCTGAAGTAATAAGAACTGAAATAGAAAAATCTAAGTTAGTTGCTACTGATGATAATCAGATGATAGAGTACTTTGCTAATGAATTAAATGAAGTAGAGGGTACTAGTTTTAGTCCTGAGTTTATTACTGAAGTAAAAGATGCAGGTATTATAAAGCCTAAAGATGTAGGTTACAGAGGAGCAACAGGAGCGATAAGAGTTTTAGCTGATAAAGCTGCTAAGGTATTAAGTATCAAACCTGAGACAATAGATAAAATTGGTAAGTTCGTAAAGAACAAACTTGAGAACGAGCCTATTGAAGGTTTAGATTCTTTTAGCGTAGGTACGCTTGAAATTTTAGGTAAGACTTATGATGTCGATGTATCTAGCCAGCCTAACCGTGCAACTGTATACGGCGAGAATGGACTTAAGTTAGATCTTCAAGGTATTCAAAAACCTAAGGATATAGTTACTAAGGTAATGAAGTATGTAAAGAAAGAGCTAACCGCTAAGATAATTGATCAGAGAAATACCCCTGAGCAAACGGAGGCGTACAAAAAAGAAATGTCTGACTTACTATCTTTAGATTTACCTAAAGTTAAGAAAGATCCTACTAGATTATTCAGAGTAAACCTGGAGAGAGAAGCTGAAGCGGCTTTCTATGAAGACATCAGAGCTGAAATGGGAGAGTTAGGGTCCGTTGAAAATGTTAAGTGGTTAGCTAAAGCTAGAACACAACTAGAAAATTACATCGATTTAAGCCAGATAACAAAGAGGTTTGATTTAGATGTACTTTATGAAAAAGTATATAAGACAGGGCCTGATGGTAAACCATTATTAAATGCTAAAGGTCAGCCAATACAAGCTAGGAGCTCAGAACGTGCTTCTGGTGTATTACTATTTAAGAAAAAAAATATATCCGCAAAAGATTTCTTAGATTACTTTTCTAACAATGCAGTAAGACAAGAATCATTAGCTAAAGCATTTGCTAGAGAGTTTGCATTTGATAAAGTTGTAGACATCGTTAAGAGTGATGTTATTAAAAATATATCTATAAAGGCTGGTACCGAAATAACTAAAGTAGATTTAACTAAAGGATCAGAGATATATAAAGCTGACATGTTTAAGCATATTAAGCGTGGTGAAGATGCTAACGAGTTATATAAAGATGGTATTATGAAATCAGCGGATATGGCTGGTGAAACATACGAAACATATAGGGAGAAAGCTAAAGCAATGTTTACAAAGTTAGCTGCACCCGGCGGCTCATTTGAAGGTCTTACTATAGGTGAGAAAGTTATGTTTGAATCCATCGCTAGGCAAAACTTAATTAGTGATTATGAAAACATGATCCACTTAAGTGATAAAGACTACGCTAAGTCTCAAGCTAAGAAATTAGAGAAGAAAAAATATGACCCTGAGAATTTAAGTAGAGAAGAGTTTGATGCAAGAACATCTAACATCTACGGTGCTTTTAAAGAAATACTTACAAATGTGCCTGGAGCTAAAGAATTACTTAACGTTAGCAATAACAAAGGTGGAGATATCAATCCACTACAATTCTTTTTGACTAGAATAATGGGTACTAATGACTTATTTGTAGGTAAGAATAAATTTACAAAAGAGAATAAAGGTGTAGACCTCAAAGAGTACAGACCTTATGATAAAGGTTTTAAGAAAAATAAGGACGGTAGTGTAAAGCTTGACAAAAAAGGTGAACCTGAGTTAGCAGGTAGATGGTATGCTACCGTTGATGGTATAAAGCTATGGGACGGAGCTAAGTATGAAGCTGGTAGTGGTATAGAGAATATGGATGCGATGTTAGCTGATCCTCAGATGAATGCATATTGGGGAGAAGTTGGTAAAGCTATTCAAAACGCTACTACAAAGTCAAGAGCTGCTTTCAAAGCTAAGGAGGTTAAATACAAAGGAGAGAAGAGAGTTTTAGGTGATGCTGAGAGTGTTAAAAACATGTATAAGACAGTAATGTCTCAGGGTATTCCTTATAAAACAAAAGTATTAAATCGTAAAGAAGCCAACGCTAAATTTAATGAGTTCAAAGAACTCGTAGGTGAGGATATGATCGAAGCGGTTAACGCTGAAGCTGATGCAATGATTGCAATTCAGCAGGCCATGCTATACACTATGGGTAGTTTCAAAGCTAACATGAAACCAGGTAAGGGTACAGAAGCCGTTAGAACTTTCATGACTGTACTTAGTAATAACAAACAACAAGGATTCAGAAAGCTTTCACCTGAGGTTTGGTTTGACTTTAATACTTACGAAGCAGTGATGGACCCTAAGAACGAACACTTGAAGCCTAGAGCAGAATATTTTAGAAGAGTGTACGATGCATTTGAAAGCGGCAAACTAACTGAGCCTGGTGTCATAGACGCTATCACAGGTGGATACGAAAGTATGTTATCTTCTAAGGTATGGCAGAAGTTAGGAGACGCAATGGTTATACCTAGCGGTAAGAAGAGAGGCAAAGGAGCTGGAGATGCACCTATCCCATTCTTAGCTAAAATGTTAATAGCTTCAAAACCAGGCGGAATGTTTGAAACAACTGTTGCTTGGAAGAAAGCTATAGCTGGTGAAATAACTACAGCTGATCTTGCACACTTAGATAACATAAGAAAGTTAGATGGCACTACTGCAACTCAACAGTTTGGTAGAGATCTACTTAGAAGATGGGAAGACGCTAGTGTTAAAGAGAATCTTAAAGCAAGTCTTGAAAATCAAAAAATAGCTAAGACATTGGACTTAGAGCCTGGAGTTAATGGCAAAACCATTTTAGAGGTTATGAAATCTGCAGACATGGAAGGCGAAGCTAAAAGCTACGCTGAAGTTAAGGCAAAGAAGCAAAGCGAAAAATCTAAGGAGTTAGAGAAAGGTCTTGCGGCAATGATAGCACGTAAAGGGGGAGCACCTGTAGAGGCTAAAGTGTCTGATTCTAAGGCATATATGTCAGGTAAGAAAAGAATGGATGATTTATTCTTGCCATCTAGCTCAGAAGATTTACAAGGTTTATTATATAAACCATACGGTAAAGGGAAGCAAGGAGATGCTGATATGGAGTTTATGAATGAGCACATACTTAGACCGTTAACTAAAGCTGAAAATGCTCTTAGTGTATACAGAATGAAGTTAGCTGAAGATTATGCAGGGTTAGAAAGACAAATCAAAAAGATGGGTGAAACTATACCTGAAAAGGATGCAGCTAGACGTGTACAAGAGCTTGGATATAACATTGATCAAGCAGTACGTGTATATATATGGACTGAGCTAGGTATGAAGATACCAGGTATAAGTTTATCAGAAAGTTCACAGCTTTTTGGAGCAGTAGTACAGTCAAAGAAGTTAAGAGCTTACGCTAAGGGTATAATGGATATAACAAAGACAAAAGAAAAATACCCAGAGCCTAAAGAAAACTGGTTTAGAAGTAATGTACAATATGATTTATTCACACATGCTACCGATGGTGTACGTGCGGATTTCTTATATGAGTGGCAAGAGAATGTTGATGCAATGTTTACTAAAGAAAACCTAAATAAATTAGAAGCTAGGTTTGGAGGTAAATACGTATATAACCTTAAACAAATGTTACATCGTATTAAAATAGGTAAATCAAGACCTGAAAGTACGAACGAAGCATTTAACACTACACTTAATTACATTAACGGATCTGTAGCAACTATTATGTTCTTGAACATGAGATCAGCTGCTCTGCAAACTATATCTGCAGCTAATTACATTAACTGGACTGATAACAATCCACTTAAGATAGCTAAGATTGTAGGTGGAGATCCTAAAAAGTTTTTAGAAACTGCTAAGATGATATGGTCTTCTGATGCGCTGCGTGACAGACGTACAGGGTTAAAGATCAATGTACAAGAAGCGGAAATGGCTAAGGCTATAAAATCAGGTGGTAGAACAGCGGCTCAAACAATATGGGATCAAATGGTTCAAATAGGATTTAAACCTACACAAATGGCAGATAGTTTCGCTATTGTAATGGGCGGAACACCTTTCTATATGAACAGACTGAAAACATACGAAGCAGAAGGAATGAGCAAGAATGAAGCTGCTGATCGAGCTTATGAGGATTTCCTAGATAAAACGCAAGAAGGACAGCAATCGTCTCAAATGGATCGTGTGAGTAACATACAGACTGGTCTGATGGGAAGATTAGTATTCTCGTTTAACAATACACCATTTCAAATGTCTAGATTGCAGAAAAAAGCTTTCTTAGATTTAAAGAATAGAAGAGGTGATACGAAAACTAATGTATCCAGAATGGCTTATTATGGCCTTGTACAATCTTCATTGTTCTACGGTTTACAACAAGCTTTTTACGGAAGTTTAATGTCTGATGATGCTGAACTTAGCGAAGAAGAATTAGATGAGAAATATAGAGACTTTGACAAACGACTTGACAAAATGGGTAAAAGTGTTTGGCAAGGTATATTAACTGGATCTGGTTTACCTGGTAAAGGCGCCGTAGTAGCTTATAATACAGCTATGGAAGCTAAGAAGCAATACGATAAAGGTTATCAAGGTGCTGACTTTTTCCCAATACTATCTCAGATAATGTCTTTATCACCAACGCTTGGTAGTAAAGTAAACAGATTAGGTAGAAACTGGAAAAGTTTAATAATGGCTGAACACACTAAAAAAGGTAGAGAGTTTGGCAATACATTTGATACATTTGATCCACGTAACCCTAACAACAAAGCATATATATCTATGATTGGTACTGCTACTAATATACCTGTAGACAGATTAATTAGTAAGATGGAAAACATATCTGATGCAATCGATGCTAACAATGAATTATGGCAACGAGCAGCTATGCTTATGGGTACACCTAAATATCAATTGCAGACAAAGGAGCAAAACAAACGTGATAGACAACAAATAATTGATGACTTTTACATGGAAAATACTCCTAAAGCTACTAGAGATATCGATGCTATTGAAATGCTAAATGTTAAAGAACAAAAAGCATGGCTTAAGGAAATGGGTGCTAGTAACTACTTTGTTAAGCAGTTACTTACACAAGGCGATAGAACAAGGGCTATAGCTTATATAACTAATGAGTTAGGTTTAGATATTGAAAAGGAATGGGAAAAGTACGATATTCCTGTACCTGTTCGCTCTCCAGAGTACAAAGAGATTCAAGACCTGAAGAAAGATGGTCAAATAGAATTACTTAGAAGTTTTGGAGCTAGCAAGTGGGCAATTCAAAACTTAGATACCGAAGCGAAGAGAATTAAATTAATATTATCAATACAGACTCAAAGAGAAAACAGTTTAAAATAATTTTTAATAAATAATAACTACATAAAAATAAATAATAGCTATGAACTTAAGCGATTTAAAAATGGGATTATTAAATGCTAGCGCTTTAGCAGTGTCAATGACCCAAATTGACAACGTACTAAAAATAACTCTGTTAATCGTTTCAATCGGTTATACCTTAAGCAAATGGCACGGAGTTATAAAAAACAAGAAAAACAAAAAAAAATAACTATGACTGATCTAAAACAAAAATCAAGATTTAAAAAGCTACTTATATGGCTAATGCGTAAATGGAACTCATTACTTTATTTATTAATGTTTAAAAATTATGATTAAAATAGAATTAAGACAAGCAGGCCACCACACCTCAGCAATTCTATAATAAAAAAGCCGCTACAATTAAGTAACGGCTTTTTTTATTTTTAAGTAATTTCACAAGCTCCTCCAGCGCAAGCAAGTTCTCCTGACAAATCAGTTTCGTCATCGTCTTCTTCAATCTTTGCAATGTCAACTAACTGCAAGGTTTCCATCAATTCATAATACTTCTCTTTTGTTATGTCTTCAAAGGGTGCTTGTACGTAAGTACCGCCGTTGTAAGGCAACACAGATAGCCCGTTATAAAATTGTTTGTTTTCCCACATCCACTCACCAATCATATCCCACTCATCTTCTTTAATAGATATAGTGGCAGATATGTTATGTGTGTTCTTACCATTACCATGACCTGGCTTAACCCACATTTCAGATACAAATTTCACACGCTCAAGTAATTCAATCGGGTGTTCTGTTCTAAGTACGGATCCTTTCGGTGCTCTTTGAGGTATTGATATTACTGCTGTATCGTGAGGTCTGAAGTATTCATCTTCAATTAACTCAGGGTGGTTAGCAGCAAGGAACTTATACATTGACTCGTTCTTACCTACACGTATTCTTCTTACATAATAATCATTATGCCAAGCGTGAATACCAGATGACGTTCCTAGCGTCAATGATGTAGTCCCTGCTGGTTTAACCGTTGTTGATCTAGCTGATGGATTAATGCCAATTAATTTTGCAACACGTTTGTTTTCTTTTTTAACAAGCAACGCTGCTTTATCCATGTCTAATTTCAAAACTTTACCTGATCCAATCCCTGTGATTGAAACACCAATTAAAGCATCCTTTTCAGTTGTCTCTCTCCATATATCTCTAAGATAATGAAAGCTTGTGTATGAGGCTTGTATCGTGCCTATAAGAGCTGCATTAGTTACACGTCTGTCAAACTCTTCTTGAGTATCTAAGTCTGATCCATTAACTTCACATAAGTTACAGAATTGATATGGTCTAAGGGCAATCTCACAGCACGGATTAGTACCCCAATCTTTATCATTGCTTAAATAAAATCCAGGTTCACCAGAACCAGATAACTCAATACGTTTCCAAAGATCCATAAAGTAACCTTTAGTTAACTTATCTCTCATTAATACAGCTGAATTGTTAGCTCTACCACGTTGCGGGTTTTGTTCCCACCAATCACCAGACTTACATGCAATCATTGCAATATCATCTGACGAGAATAAAGATATTAAAGCCGCTCTTCTGATACCTCCTGCTAAAACTGAATCAGCAATATGGCATATAACATCATGAGCTTGTACTGTACTTAAATAATCTCCGTCTTTTAAAGAATCCATAATACCTGTTATCTTTACTATAGCTTCTTTAAGTGGCTGAGGTCCAGGTGCTTTACCACCCGATGTTATTAATCTAGCTCCCTTAGGTCGTATGTCAGAATAATCAAACTCAATTCTTGAATTACGCTTGTTGCCAAGGTATGACTTCATTAATATTTTTATTGCATCAGCCCAACCTTCAATTGAATCCATAACTAAGAATCTTCTTGTACGTTTTTCAAACGGCACAGTTATAGATGGCAACTTAGCTACGTGATGTTGCTGAACTGAATAACCTACACCTGTTCCGCCTAATAATAGAAACATCGTTTCACTAAACGCAGCTACAGATTCTATTGGTAAGTAAGCACAGTTATATACCCTGTTAGGAGATATCTCAATAGGCTTACCGCCAAATTGTAAACTACGCATAGATGGTAATATATTTTTGCTATACACATCTTCATACGCTAATCTTATTTCTTTTTCTAAGTTTGGAAACTTCTTTATATGCATTGATTCATTTCTAAACACAAGCTGATCCCATGTTTCTCGACGCTTTGTCTCTGGTATATATTTAGCATATTTCATAAATACCGTTATGTCACTTAATATTCTGTTTGATTTGTTCATTTATAATACTCTAATTTTAAATTCATCTTGTTTTTTTACTAATTCTTTCCATGATATCCTGCCGCGATTGTTCCAGGACCATTTAACCCACTTGGCTATTTGACGTTCGCCATAAGCTTTGCGAGCTAGTCGTTTCTTATTTCCTACCATCTAATATAAGTTTAATCATTAATGCAACATCTTTTTGATTTTGAGGTTTATATAGTGTTCTTGTCTCGCCATTGTTTACACACCAGCGTTTGAACAACTTCCACCTAAGTGGAAACTGCTCGTTAGCTCTTCCTTTGCATTCTATTATATAATCCTTGCCGGTAAAGTCAGGAGTATATTTAATGCCTAGTATTTTCTTCTGCCCTCTGTCTTTCATATCACCTTTACCGTTGGATTGTTTCTCAAATGATATATTAGGAAAACGAAAACCTTCTAAGGTTTGAAAGACTTCAGTCTCGTACAATTCAAATAATCCAGCTTCTTTAAGAGCTAGATACGTATGCTTCTCGAGACCAGATCGAAAATCGATGCCATCAGCACTAGCCTTTTTAGCGCGAACGGGACCCTTTTTCTTGCTTCCACGTTTAAAGCGTTTCATTCTTTACAAATGATCCGTTAATCATAGACCCTTTGCGCTTACTAATAACATCGTAAGCAGACTGAATACAATCTTCGATTTCTAAGCCAGCTAAATGTGCTAAGTTAGTTAGTACAACAACCATATCACCAATACCATCTTTAATTTCAGGTAGATCATTCTTAATGATTGCTCTTGCAACTTCGCCAGCTTCTTCTTGTAACTTTATGTATTGTGTCTTAACATCTCCTTTGTCATATAAACCACGCTCATTAGCCCATTCCCGTATCGCAGGAAATATACATTTGTTGCAACTAGTTGTAGGCCTAACAATATCATATATAACTTCCATGCCAATTGCCTTTATTGGATCAAACTTCATGGCTTTACCTAATGCTTTATTATATACATAACACCTGTCATTATTGTACATTGATGTTCTAGCATTTTTCTTGCACCAGCTAATTAAATCGTCTTCAACAACAAATACTGTTCCGTCATTTAAAGTAATATGTCTGCCTCTATTGTCCATAAGATATGCTTCTAGCTCTCTTGCATAACAAGGGAATGTTGTAGTCATATCGGTAACATTAATCTTAAATTCACTCATAACTTTTGGTTTTTGTTTTTTCATTAAATCTTTGTAGCTTTGTCTATCCACTGGATATTGCAATGCTTTTTGATATTCTAATTCTTTTTTAGAAGCGGATTCCATGTCACGAGATACGTATAGCAACTCGACTTCATGAGGATCATATCCTTGTTGTTCAAAGACTCTGTCTCCTAAATCTTTTGTCATACCTACCTTAACTCCAGGCACATGATAAACGTAATACATTGGTTTTGTTTTACTCATAGGGTTTTGTTTTATTTGCCTACGCTCAAAGGCGCTTTTATACTAGGCAAAGGGTTATAGTTATTTAATCTTATTTCATTCAATTCTGGTATGTGTAAAATACCCGCGCTATCGTTAAACAATCCATAGTCTAATTCTAGTTCAGCACATTTAGGATTGCTAAGTCTTGCCATAAACTCATTAGCTTGATTTATATGGTTATTATACAAGTGGCAATCTCCTAAGTTACCAATCAATCTACCAGGTTTTAATCCTGCTCCTTTAGCTATTAGCTCTAGCAATAATCCATACATTGCAATGTCGTATGGCAATCCTAAAAATACATCAGCTGATCTTTGCTGCCACATTAAATCTAGCTTGCCTTCATTAACATATAATTGAAAGCCGTAATGACATGGAGGTAAAGCCATATCAGGTATATCAGCAGGATTCCACGCATTAACCATTAATCGTCTTGAATAAGGCGTATAATGTAATTCATGTATTAACTGGTATAATTGATCAACTCCATTAAAGTCTCGCCATTGCTTGCCATATACTGGGCCCAGTGTTTCATCTGTACGACTAGATCTTTCGTAGTCTGGCCTCCAGTACTTTACACCATTGTCTTCAAGATACTTTAAGTCTGTCCTACCGTTAAGAATCCATAATAGTTCAGTTTTTGCTGCTCTAAAGCTAATACGCTTGCCATTAAGTATGGGGAATCCAAGAGACATGTCGTGTTCAATAGTCCTTCCGAAGACTGATCTAGTTCCAGTTCCCGTACGATCTTTTTTAGCTCTTCCTCCATGAAGTATAGCTGAAACAATTCCTCTGTATTCATCTTGTATATTAATCATTGTTTAATACTTGTTTTATTTTTTCAACGTAATTAGCTGCATCTAACAGCTCTTCTTGCAAATGTTGTAACCAAGTTAATAAACTTGAATTATCGCCATCTAATGTGACGCCATACTTCTTAAAGCCAACATCTGATCTACCAACTAATTGGTCAACGACCTTCTCAATTATCGGATCTCTAAACTCTATTTCTTTTTTTTTCATTTGTTATATTTTTTAAAATAATAGTTATAAAATTCATACATCTTTTGCCATACTTTATTTCTAGGATATTCTTCTGGCGATTGGTTTATGTTCTTGTTAATCTCGATTATTAGCCACCACTTTGTAGGTGTTCCTCTAATAGTAGGCTTAGGATAAATCCTTATACCATTCTTATTACACCACATACGTGCAGCTTCATCGTATTCATCTGAGTTATAATAACCCATCATTGATGCTTTTTTTCTAGGCATCTATTCCCAAGGCATATTCTGATCTTCAGCTGGCGTATGAGGAATATAACACCCGCTATTTCTATCCCAAGTGAAATGACATTCAGCACCATTAGTTCCTAAGTTTTGAAACTTACATTTAAGTATCTTAACTTTAACAGTGTTAGCTTCATAGTTTCTGTGAACTAATAAACCGTGATAGGAAGCATCATACCATTCGCCTCCACCTTTAATGGAATACATTGTTGGCTCGTCAATCTCACCAGTCTTTTGATTCTTATACATCTTAGTTGGGTGAGCAACAACAAATACTAGCACATCGTACTTTTTAGCAAAGACTTCGATCTTCGTTAAATAATCCATAGTATATCTATTAACATCATCAGACTCAGCGTTAATATCTCTTACCTTGTTAAACGGATCAATAACTAAGCATTTGATACCTTTTCTTTTCACTAGCTCGGCTCCTTTCTTCAAGACAGCTTCAAGTGAATAGCGCTCCATGTCGATGTGATAGTAGTTGTCATTGCAATGATCTGCAATTTGATTCCATTTGTCTCCTCCAATATCTTCTTTACTTGGCATGCCTTGCCAGTGCTTACGCATTAATTTATGTGCGTGGAGAAACGTTGGTACATTTTCAGGCGAAGCATAAGCCGTTTTCCAACCATACTTCTGGTTATAGCCGACAACCATTTGATCGACAAAATCAGATTTACCGGAAGAAGGTATACCAGTGACAGTAATGAACTGACCAGTATAAGTTGAAAATATGTCATCAAAGTTATCAAGGCCGATCTGATATCCTGGTGTGAAACCATTGCGAACAAAGTCCGTAACTTCATCTTCAATATCCCTGAACGTTGTAACGTTCTCCATTGGTACAGGTTTTGCGCCTGTAATACGCTTTGATAATTCTTCTTTTCCATGTTTTATTAAGTATTCGTTTGCGTCTTTACAATCGTCGAATGTTGTTATATAACATACTTCAGATCCTAAACGTCTAATCATTTCATTTTGCAATGCCAAACCGGCATCGTCAGTATCTACTGCTAAAATTATTTTATCTTTATCATCAAAATAATCAATACAGTTATCTAAATAATCCAGGTTGTTTTGACCCAGTGTTGCACCGTTAGGTACAGATATTACATTAGTTATGCCTGCTTCGTGCAGTGCTAGAGCATCCATTTCACCTTCAACGATTACACAATAGCTATATCCAACTATCGAATCG
>ERZ1039804.379-NODE-379-length-28935-cov-8.771607_pt1 | contig 28935 bp, 6 predicted proteins | sample MGYA00383089_ERZ1039804 | MGnify/ENA primary metagenome ERZ1039804 (study PRJEB29581, sample SAMEA5548359) | metagenome | biome: marine; feature: coastal; material: water | depth 1 m | study: Short-term variability in the microbial, nano- and picoplankton dynamics...
ACAATTAATTGGTCTTATAGATAAGTATATAAGGGATAAAGGAAAGCTAAATGGCAAAAATTTCAGAACTAGGTGCAATATCAGGCGCTAATACCAGGTCAGAAGACTTATTGGTTATCGTTAACCTTGTTCAGGGTGACGACGGCACCAAAAATATTACAAGAAAAGAACTTGTACAGGCAATCCAGTATGAGGAATTTGATCGTATAAACATTACTGGCGGAACTATTTCCGGCGTCGTAATGCGTGACTCGCGAATAGACAACGTAGTAATTGACAATTCAGATATTGAAGATACAGCCTTTGTAAGAGGTAGTATTAGAGATACAGAAATCTTTGATTCCACAGCCAATAATATTAGCATCTCTCAATCTACTTTCACCGATGGTGAGATCTTTAATGGTACTGCAAATAACGTAACTATTACTCAATCCGAATTCCTAAACGGTACTGTAAATAATACAATTATTACAAGTTCAGAATTTAATGATGGAACAATAGCAGATTCCACTGGTAATAATGTTATACTTACAAATTCAGAATTAAATGACAGTACAGCAAACAATGTTGTCATTGAAAACTCAGAGTTCAATAACGGTACAGCCAATACTGTTGTTATGGTTAACTCAGAATTTAATGATGGTATAGTAAATAATTCAGTAATTGTTAATTCAGTAATCAATGATTCTACTGGTAATAATGTTGTACTTACAAATTCAGAACTAAATGACTCTACTGGTAATAATAGTATATTCACAAGTTCAGAGTTTAATCAAGGAACAATTAATGATTCTGCTTTCCTAGATGGCACAGTTAATAATACAATCATTACAAACTCAGAGTTTAACGATGGCACAGTTAATAACACAATTATTACTGATTCTGAATTTAATGATGGTACTGGAAATAATGTAGTACTAACTAATTCAACCATTGATGATTCTATATTTACAGATGGTGTTATATCTAATACTGATTTCCAAGGTACAATGCAAGATGTTGTAGCTACCGATATGACAATCAGAAGTTCATCTGCTGATGGACTCTCTTCAAATAATTCAAGCTTTGATAATGGTACAATGGCCGGGTCTGTATTCTCTGGCGGTACGATTGATAATTCTAAACTTGTTGACTTTGACATGGAACTCAATAATGAGTTTGAACCACCACTTGATGAAGAAAGTTACTTTGCAATTCGTAACGAAAAGACTGGTGATACTGAACAAATTAATTTTGCTCAACTCTATGATGAAGTTTCTAAAAAGACAGCCCAGGCACTTAAAGTTAATGTAGACGCTGCATCTGGTGATGATGCAAACCCAGGTACAATGTTGCAACCTGTCAGAACATTGGAAAGAGCTTTTGAACTCTGTTTGGAAAAAGCAGGTGGAGATTTAAACAGAAACGCTATTAATAACGCGGTTCATATTTCTGTTGGTCCTGGAACATATTATACAAAAGGTAATCTTATGTTGCCGGATGACTGTTCTTGTACCTCTACTGCTGGTCAGTATGCAACAGTTATTGAATTACTTCCTGGATACGAAAACAATAACGGAATCCTAGTTGGTTCTGGTGGTTATGTTCAAGGATTTGGTTATCAGAACTTTAAAGTTGATAACTTTGATTTCCCAGAAGGTGGATTTGCGATTGCTTATCGACCAGGTGCCAAACTATTACGTTCACCTTACTTAAGAGATAGTACTCAGTTATCTAACTTCTTACGTCAAGATGTTGAACCACCTCTTAATCCTTATAACTCAAAAGGAACACTTGCTGATTTAGGCCGACAATTCTATGTTGACCCATCTTATACTGGCACATTCGCTGTTGATGATGAAATTAAATTTAGTTCTGGTGCTGTAGGTTTTATCACTTATGTTGATAGTCTTGCATCCAATAATGAGATATATGTAAGAAACCTTAAAAACAATCAAGGATTTGCTGTTGGTGATACAATGACAGCAGAATCTGGTGGTATCGCTGTTATAACCGAAATCGGTATTGATGATTTCCCTAACAGACAGGTAGGCCGTGGTGGTGGTTGTGTACTCGCAGACAGAAGAGTACTAGATACTGATTCACTATATACCTACGTATTATGTTTTGGTTTCACACCTCGTACCCAAAATGGTATAGGTTATGTTGCTAGAGACGGAGCTGGTGTTAACGGTATTGGTTCTCTATCCATTTTTGTAAGATGTGCATTCTACGCTTTAAATGGCGGACAAATGACATTGAACAACTCAGGTACTCAGTTCGGTGATATATCAATGAGGGCTAAAGGTTCCACAATCTTTATGCAACCTAGAAATACTACTGCGACAATTATTGGTAATACTGCATTCGCTGATACAATTGATACAAATGCTGATTCAATTATTGATGATATGGTTGATTACCTATCTGCAAATACTGCACAAGGTGGCCTAGACTATACATTATACGATTCAATTAAATGTGAACGTGACAGTGGTATTATTTTAGATGGCGTTGGATACGATATTGCATTAGACACTAACTACTGGTCCAGACTTGCTGGTATTTCATATCGTTCCCCAATAAGTTCTAAAGTTATAGGCGAACAGCTTGATGCAACAATCGGTGCAAATGAATATCTCCAAGGTAGAGTTGAAGCTCTATTTGGTGACTCTAATCCTGATATTGTTGAACGTGCAAATACCTCATTCCAAGAACTTTATAATGTTGTAGAGTATGGTGAAGAAAACATCAATCCTATTATCTGGAGAGACACAGGGAATCAAAACTATACTAACGCTAGAGAGTTATTACAAGACAATAAAGAATTAATCCAAGATGACCTTATAGATTGGATTGAAAACAATGGCGAATTTTATGCTTATAATAGTAAATCTTGCCGAAGAGATGTACAGGATTATATTTTACCAGCTGTTGAAAACGACATGTTACTGGACACAAACTATAATTCAGTTACAGCAGGACGCGCATATTATATGGCAACTGCAAAAACAGTTTTGGAAAATCAAAACAATGAAACTGTTGCTGCATACAGAAGATTAAAAGATCAAACCAATGAACTTGTTGACGGTGATTCATATCTTGCTTCACAAAGACTTGATGAAGGTTTTGATGAAATTTTATCTATCCTTGAAAATAAAGGAACACAATTCACTCCACCAGCTGCCACTTATGACCCTTCAACCGGTTTATCAGTTATCACACTAGGCACAAGTACAAGGTTTACACCAAGTACCGCTACTTATGACCCTGCTACAGGAATTATGGTGGCAACTATTGGAGCTCATGAATTAACAACTGACGACCACATTTGGTTCAAACCAGGTGGAATGACATTCAGTTGTGATACAGGTTCTGGTGTACAAAATCATGCCTCACCTGAAGCTCATCACCCATATTATAATACCCCTTGCCCAATTACAGCTATAACTGAAACTACTATTACGCTGAATGTTGGTAAAGGTGGTCCGACAGGACAACAGGTTCATACCTTTGTATCATCTGTTAAAAATGCACTTGCTTCTGGACACGGTTTAGGAGTTGGTAGAAAAGTATTATTAAAAACTGGTGGTCTTATATTTACATGTGACAGAGATAATAATGTTGCAAAAACTGGATACCCAAGAGCTTCTGACCCAGCTGCTGGTACTCCAATAGATGTAATCGGTGCAAATGAAACTAAGATTACAGTTAATGTTGGTAAATCTGTACTGATAGACGAACATTCATTTGTTGAGGCATTACCAAATTCGGTTTCAGTATTAGGTTCAGCACTAAGATTTAGTGATGACGCCGGTATTGCTGCTGATAATATTAATGCTAGAAAACAATTACAAGCTAATAAAGAGTTTATACAAGAACATATGCTCGGTTATATTGACTATAACTTCTTCAGATATGATTCTGATAAGTGTCGTAGAGATGTGACGAAATATATTCTTCCTGCAGTCGAAAGAGATATATTGACAGGAACAAATTATAATGCAATCCAAACAGGTCTTGCTTATAGAAGTGGAACAACTCTAGCTGATAACGTAATTAATGACCAGTTGGTAGAAACTTCTGGCGCAATTACAGAATTAAAAACAAGAGTTAATCTCAATAATACAGAATCTGGTTTTACAGTAACAGATGCTACCTATGATCCTGCAACAGGACGATTTGAGGCCACAATCGGCGCTCATACAATGGCGGTAGGTGATTACATAAAATTTGCAGATGAAGGTATTACAATGAGTTGTGATATGGGAAGTGGTCAACAGAACCACACTTCACCACAAGCTCACCACCCTTATTATAGAAAACCTTGTCCAATTACAAGTGTAACTGATACGACTATTGTAATGAATGTTGGTGATGGCGGAACTGGTCAATATCCACATACATTTGTTTCAGCTGTTGCTAATGCAATCACTCCTGAAAAAGGTATCGGTTTAAGTTATACTCCAACAACTGCTAGTTATGACCCAGTCACTGGTAAATTTACTGCTGAAATTGGACCACATACACTTGAACCAGGCGATATGTTAAGATTCACTGCTGGTGGTGTCACATTTAGTTGTGATACAGGAAGTGGAGTTCAAAATGACTCTGTTCCAGCTGTTGGACATCCATATTACAACCACCCATGTCCTATTGAATCAGTAACAAGAACCTCAGTTTCAATGTTTGTTGGAACCGGTGGAACTAATCCTCATACATTTGTATCTGCCTTGGATGATTCACTAACTCACATGGTAAGTATTGACGATAACGCTTCAGGCTTTAGAAGTAATGAGTCGTTTGACGAAATACTTACAATTATGAATGACAGAAATAAGTCATACTCAACAACAGATGCTACTTATGACCCATCTGGTGGTATGACAGAATTAACAATCGGCACGCATGATTTCCAAATTGGAGACCAAATATTAATTGCAGCTGATAGTTTAACATTTACCTGTGCGACCGATGGTAACGCAACACAGCATACATACCCAACCACAACAATAAGTACTTTCTCTCCGACAGGGGCGACTTATGTACCATCTACTGGTGTGTTTACAGCAACAATCGGAACTCATAAATTACAAATTGGTGATTTAGTAGAAATTGCTCCATACTCATTTGCATTTACTTGTGAAATGGACGACAATGCTACTGAACATCTAGCGCCTGAACCACATCACCCATTCTATAAAAAGAAGGTTGCTATAACAGGTATTACCAATAACACAATTACAATGAATGTTGGTGCTGTTGTAAATGGTGGCGGAGTACATACATTTGTATCTGCACTAGCTAATAGTATTGAAGGTGAAAGACAACACCCTGCTTATAAGAAACCAGTTACGATTGCTTCAAAAACATCAACAACAATTTCTGTTAATGTAGGACCTTCAACTGACACATCAGTTCACACATATGTAAGTTCAACAGCTGACAATATTAAACCAGCTAAATATACATCTGCATATACACCAACAACTGCTACTTATGACCCTGCAACTGGTGTCTTTGTTGCAACAATTGGTAATGGCCATAATCTTGTGGCTGGTGATTATGTAGAAATTAAACCTGAATCTGTTGTATTTACTTGTGCAATGGATGGTAATGCTACAGAACATGCTGTCCCACAATCACATCACCCATTCTATAGAGTACCGGTAATGATTAGTAGTGTCACTGCTGATACAATTACAATGAACGTTGGTGCTGGACCTGGTGGAGCTCACACATTTGTAAGTGCAAGTGTTGGTGCAATTGATTCTGATGCTCTTGTCTTTACGGATCCGGCTTCATATGTAAGTTACTTTACACCAACGACTGCCACATTTGTACCGGCAACTGGCGACAGTGTCATTACATTACCTGCAGGACATGGTTTAACAACAAATGATTATATTGAGTTCGCTCCATATTCATTTACGTTTACTTGTGCTCAAGATGGTGACGCAACAGAACATTCATATCCAAGAAAAGGTGACGTAAATTACAGAACGCCTATGGCAATTACTAATGTAAATGGTAATGACGTAACTGTTAACCTAGGTGCTTCAACTGGTGGTCTACACACATTTGTAAGTGTTGAAAAAGATGCTGTATCTAAAGTCACTTATAATTCTCAAGGCCAATACGCTAGAGAACAATTACAGAAAAACAAAACATTCCTACAAGAGGAAGTCACATCTTACTTAGACAGTCAATACTTTGTATTTAATGGTGAAAAGTGTAGCAGAGACACAGGCTTTATATTAGATGCAGTACGCAGAGATGTTGCAACTGGTTCTAATTATAATTCAGTCTTTATGGGTCTAGGATATCGCATTGGAACTAAAGGTTCAAATGAGGTTATCACAAACCAATTAACAGAAACTGTAGGTGCAATTAACTACCTTAAAGGTCGTGTTGCTGCTGAGGCAAGTGTCACAGGAACTGCACTAACTCGTGCAAATGCTGCGTTTGATGAAATCGTTGACATTATGTCAAATGGTACTGCAAATGCTGATGCTCTTGTTTACGGAACAGATGCAAGTGTAAGTATTAATCACACTATAGGTTCAAATGCTTTAATTAATAACAGGGCATTTATTGTTGCTGAAGTTACAGCTTACATTGCTGACACATTCCCAACATTAACATATAACGTTGCAAGTTGTGAAAGAGATACAGGTTATCTTATAGATGCAATTGTTTGGGATTTAAGATTCGGTTCAAATACTGCTGCAATTAACTTTGCAAGACTATACTTTGAAAATGCAATTTCTACATTGCCAGAGGACCAAAAACTTCCAACAGCTAAGACTTGGGAACATATTGCAAATGTTGCATATGATATCGTAAGAGATGTAGCTGTTACTCCTACAACAGGAAATGGTGTATCACAAGATGTATCATTAACAGATGCTGGTGTTGAAGTTGGTGAGGCTGCAAGAGCAGGTATTAACGTTACTACTCAAATTATTAGAGATGACAACTTACAATCACTTCCTGCAATTAATGAAGGTAATGTTGAAGCTGCAATGGCTGGTGCTGTTACTACCATTGATGGTATAACTGAAGGTTTACAATCAGGTGTCATTGACCATCTTAAAGAAGAGTACAATGGATTACCTTATGCGGTTGAGACATGTAAACGTGATGTTGGCCTTATGGTTGATGCAGTATCTCGTGATATTGAATATGGTGGTAATGAGAATACATTAGAAGTGTTTGATTACTACTTCAGAAGATTCAATTCTCAATCAGCTGATTATGAACAACAGCGTTCAATCAACGTATTGCCACTCGAAGTAAAAGGACAGTTCAGAACACTATCTGATTACGACGATAACGCCAATGTTTCTGGTTTAAGAGAAGCAATTAATGTTCTTCCTTATGACCAACGTGGCCCAACCAGAGATGCATTTGCTCATTTGGCTGATGTCGCTGAAAAGGTTGTTAAAGAAGTTAATCATTCAACTAGTTTCAATAAATTTACTCCAACAAATGCTACTTATGACCCTGCAACTGGTGTGTTCACGGCAACAATCGGTACACACGACCTTGTAAAAGGCGACAGTGTTTGGTTAAAACCTGAAGGATTTGTATTTAGTTGTGATATGGGTGGCGGTGCTGCTAACCATACTTCACCTCAAGCTCATCATCCGTTCTATAATAAGGCGGTGACGATTACTGAAACAACAGCTACTGTTATTACAATGAATGTTGGTGGCGGTGGTTCTGGTCAATATCCACATACATTTGTTTCAGCTGACGCTCAATCAATTAGTGAAGGACCATATCAGAATGTTGATGGAACAGCTGCAGATGCTACAACAGGTACAACAGTTCATGATTTATTAGATCTCATTGCCAACCTGGTTGATGATGTTAATATAGAAACTGCTCAATTGCCAACATTAACTAAGGCTTCATTCGATCCAAATAGAACTCTTGCTAGAAAACAGCTACAAAGAAACAGAGACTTTATCATTGAAGAAGTTCAAGGTTATATTAAGGACAGATATTATGTCTTTGATGGTGACAAATGTAAGGCTGACCTAGGATTTATCCTTGACGCAGTTAAAACTGATGTGCTAACAGGTTCTAATTATAATTCCATATACGCAGGACTTGCTTATAATATTGGAACTACTAATACAACTAGAGTATTAACTGAACAATTAACAGAAACAGTTTCTGGTATTAATTATGCTAAGAAACTTTGTATTGAAGCTGTAACTGACGGTAGTGCAAAATTAAAAGTAGAACAAAGTTTTGATGAAATCATAGATATTATGACTAATGGTAGAGGGGCTGCTGATGTAATTAATTACACTCCAACTGCCTCAAATAATACTAGAATTAGTGGTAGATCTCAATTACAAAACAACAAGGCATTCTTACAGGCTGAAATAACAGCTTGGCTTGCTGCAAACAGACCTTCACATTCCTACGATATAGCAAAATGTGAAAGAGATACAGGTTATATGATTGATGCAATATCATTTGATACTCAGCATCAAGGTAATTTTGCAACTATAAACTTTGCTAAATTGTATTTTGAAAATGCAATATTGGTTGGTTTACCTGCGGATCAAGTTGAACCGACAGTAGCTGCATATTTACACTTAGGTAATTGTGCAAACCTTATCGTTACTGATACAGATATTGGTGGATTAAAATCCGCTGGTAATGCTGCATCTCAGGACTTTAGTGCTGCCTCTGCTGGTGGCCCTGTAGGTATTGAGGTTAGAGAATTATTTAATATTGTTGCTGATGCAATTGAAGCTGGAACAATGTTATTAAGTCCTCCAGTTGCTATGCCAACTCTTACTACATATTCTGCAGAAAATCAAGCTTCATTCGGTGAAATTGAAAATACTAAATCTGTAGCTCAAAATGGTGTGTTATCTCACCTTGCTAAATACTTTGAGGTATTACCATACAGTGAAGAGAAGTGCAGAAGAGATACTGGCTACATTGTTGATGCCATATCACACGATATCCAATATGGTGGTAATGCGGCAACAGTACAAACAGCTGGTATGTATTTTGAAAATGCTGTAAATACTGGTTTACAAATTGAACAAAGAATGGGTTCAAGAGATGCATTCCTCCACATGGCAAAATTGGTCGAACATGTTGTAGGTGGTAAATCAATCACAACTACAATGTTCCCAAGAACTGGAAAATATTACACAGGTGATATAGTAACGAAATACGAATATTGGAATGGATTACATTCTTATCAATCAACTGAAGCTCAGGATATGCAAGTACATGGTGCGAATCCTAGAACCTCAATTGCTGCAAGAAAACTTGCTGAAATTGTTGCCAATGCTGTTGATGATAATATTGAGGTCGGTACAACAATTCCAGAAATGATTGATGTTGACCAAACATGGCAAGGTCAAAACTATGTGGTTGCTAAAGAAATAATCGAAAAAGGTAAAGTACATATATCTGAGAAGATAATTAGCTACCTTTCAAATGTACATAATGGATTATCATTTAGAGATGCCAAGTGTAGACGTGATATCGGTTATCTTATTGATGCTGTTTCACACGATATTCAATATGGAACAAACTTTGCTACAAGACAATCTGCAGGCATTTATTTTGAAAATGGAATATCTGTTCTACCGATTGACACAAGAGCTCAAACCGCAACAATTTACGACTACCTAGGTACCGTGATGAGTAATGTGGTTCAAGAAATTGATTCTGCAAATACTACATATTCAATATTCCCACAAGATACAAATGGTACTGCTGCAACTGCTACTGAAGGTGCAAGAGTTGATGTATTAATGGGTTATATCGAAAATGTTATTAGAGCTAATGATACTGATGAATTACCTGCGATTGAGGCTCCAACAACAACTTGGGTCGCTGCTCCACTTGTTAGTGCAAAAACTAAGATTATGGATAATTCAGAAATACTTGCTACTGACATAACAGATTTCATTAACTCTAGCTATACTGTTCTTGATTACGATAGAGTAAAATGTAGACGAGATACTGAATACTTAATTGATGCATTCAGCTTCGACTTAAACTTTGGTGGAAACACTGCTTCAAGATGGAACGCAGATTTCTACTTCTGGAATTCAGTTTACAGATTGCCTGAAGATCAGAGAATACCAACTGCTAAATCATACCGTCATTTAGGTAGAATTGTTAAAGATATAGTAATCGGTGAATATCCAGGTCAGAAGGTCCTTGGTGGAATTGCTTCAGAAGTTGAGTCTACTAAGGTTCAAGGTCTTGCAGATATGTTCTATAAAACACAACTGTATGATGATACGAAATATCTACAGGTTAAAACAGAACCAACATACACTAATCCTACGTTTAAGGATGCTTCGGACATCATTGGTCAAAATAGAATTGCATTAAGTAAAGATACTGTGAGATATGTTGGTGCAACTTATAAATATATAGATGACGCTTTAACCAGAAGAGATGCAAGAAACCTTCTAACAGCTGTCCAAAATGACTTTAAATATGAAAATGTAAATGTTCCTGCACCAAGTTATCAAACAAACGGTAACTCAAATGCTACAATGACATATACTACTTCATTCTTTAACTTTGATGGACGACATGTATTCCCGGTATTTAATGCGCAAAGAGCTGAATTGAAATATCAGGGCAGTATACAAGGACCTGTTTCAAATGGAGCCCTTGCAAGTATAACTGGTATGAAACCAAATCATGCTTATATTGTTGCTGATGATATGAACGTAAGTCATTACACTGGAACTATATACTATTGGGATGGTAGTGCTTGGCAATTAGATGGGCCAAATAATACTGACCTATTGGATGCATTTACTGGGGCTTGGGATAGAATGAAGACAAATATTGTCAATAATTACTCTCCAAACTCAGAACATAGCTTGATGATTGAAGGTTTATTTAATGATTGTATTAAGGGCAATATATTAAGACCTAGTACTCTGGTATTCGGTTCATTGGTTGAGTCAATTGCTCACCAGTTTAACGGTGCTTCGGCAGGTGTTAACAGAAATGCATTGCCTCTGAACTTTAGAAACTTAGGTTCTGCAATATCGGCTATCGCTTCTGTCCTAAATGAGGATGGTGGTAGAATTAGATGGTCGGGTGCTGACGAATTGAATAACCAGTATTTTGCAAGAGGATTGAAAATTAATGGTCGAACAGGAAGAATTGAAGGACGACCATTTACATCATCTGTAAGAAAACTTGCAAGAAGAGCCTCAAATAGTAGAGCTAATATTTAAAAATAGGATAAAAGAAAATGTCAATAGTAACAATTACAACCTCCCAAGCGCCGGACGCTAAACCGGTTGCGGTAAATCTAGTTCTATCAACGAACTGGCAGGAAATTATTAATGTACCAAATTATGAAGTTCCTGAATTGGTATTTGGTGGTAGTACAACAGTAGAGCCTGGTGTAGGTGAGGTTATCTCTCCTTTGGTTCTTTGTAATACATCGGCAAATACTGTAAACGTAGATGTACAAATATATAGATATGATGATAACTTAAATTATTATATTATCAGAAATATGCCTGTACCTTCATATGATACAATTCCAATTCCACTGAATGGTCAATTCCTAAAAAGTGGGGATATACTTGAGGCAAAAGCTTCAGCAGATTTAGCAGTACACAGTACACTATCATTTACCCTCGGTCAGTCCGAAGAAGATGATGTTGTCTAAAAAACATAAATAAGATATATTAATGATGACTATGAACCCAGGAGAAACTTTAAATGTCAAGTAGATTTGGAACCCTTTCAGGTAAGAACCTTGTTATCGGTCACGGTATTCCGCAGACGTTTCCTATTCAGTTGGACCCAGCTCCGTTTGAAGGTGCTTTGGTTTATGCCGATAACGGAGAATTAAGATATTCCGACGGTACAAACTGGCTCACAACTGGAACAGGACCACAAGGTCTCCAAGGTACAACTGGTTCCCAAGGAACGCAAGGTCTCCAAGGTGATTATGGACCTGGTTTTACAATTATTGGTGCTGTGCCAGATGTTAATGTCGATCCACCAAATGACGAACAACTTACTCTTAATAATGCCTTCCCTGCAGCAGTTGTGGGCGATGGTGTTATTGATAATACAGATGATGAGTTGTGGATTTATGATGGTGCGACTTGGGTAAATATTGGCTCATTTAGAGGTGTTCAAGGTTTTACTGGTATACAAGGTACTCAAGGTGTTCAAGGAACAATTGGTAACGAAGGTATCCAGGGCGAAAGAGGTTTTAGAGGTTTCCAAGGAGAAGCTGGCCCACAAGGTACTCAAGGTGTACAGGGTAATTTAGGTATTCAAGGTTTACAAGGCCGAAGAGGACCACAAGGTGTTCAAGGCGTACAGGGCGATTTCGGTATTCAAGGTTTACAAGGTCGTGAAGGTCCTCAAGGAATTCAAGGCACAACTGGTATCCAAGGCGATACTGGTATTCAAGGTTTACAAGGTTTTAACGGTGATGATTCTGGTCACGTTGTAGAATTTAGAATTGATGAAGACATTACAGAATCAGACCCAGGTACAGGTAACTTAATTCTTAACAGCTCGAATAGTCCAACAGATGACTTTTCAGGTGTTACTAAAATGTGGATTGATAATGAAGCATTTTACAGTGTAAACTTAGAAGGTTTATACACACTCATTTCTCAGTCAACTGGCGCCAACAGAGGATTTATGAAAATCACTCTACGTGGTGGACCAGACCATTACATGATTTTCTCAATCCAAAATGCTGTTGACCAAACAGGTTATTGGGAATTTGATTTAACATTTGTATCAGGTACTGGCCAACGTGGCGACTTTATTTTAGAAAATACTCCAAGCCCAGGTGTGACAACTACTTTACCAGTATTGGTTGCATTTAGTTTATCTGGCGATAAAGGTATACAGGGTGTTCAAGGCACAACTGGTATCCAAGGTTTACAAGGACCACAAGGTTTACAGGGAGTTCAGGGACCACAAGGGCCGCAAGGAACAACAGGTATTCAAGGTGAAACTGGAACTCAGGGAACTCAAGGTCTACAAGGCTTACAAGGCGAAATAGGACCACAAGGTGTTCAAGGTATGCAAGGGGTACAAGGTTTCCGTGGAGCCTTTGGTGGAATCACATATGATTATACCTATAATACCACTACAGCAAATACAGCTCCAGGTAATGGTAATTTAAACTTTGATAATACTTCCTTTGCTGGTGCAACAGAATTATACATCGCTGATAGAGATGATGGTAATGTCCAAGTTATGGATGGCATTATGGCCGAGCTCGATAATGTTGAAGGTGCCATTAAAGGGTACTTTAAACTTACAGAAGCTAATAATATCTATAACCAAGCAACATTTAGAATAGATGGTGTTGATAATAGATCTGACCATTGGGTAGCTGATGTAGTATTAGTTAATGGCGTAACAGCTATGACCGATGCCTTAGATGTTCGTATTTCTTTTGTTAGAAATGGCGACCAAGGTATTCAAGGTGTCCAAGGCGTACAGGGTGTTCAAGGTGATTTCGGTATCCAAGGAACACAAGGACTTCAAGGCGGAACTGGTGTTCAAGGTCTGCAGGGTGTGCAGGGACTTCAGGGTATCCAAGGTGAATCCATACAAGGTACTCAGGGTGTTCAAGGCGAAACTGGTATTCAAGGTTTACAAGGTCTACAAGGAAGTTCAGGTGCAACCGGTTCTCAGGGTATTCAAGGAATTACTGGTATTCAAGGTGATGTAGGTATTCAAGGTATTCAAGGTCATGTCGGCCAATACGGTGGTTTGACTTGGATATGGAACTTTGATGATAACACAATTGGTGGTACTGACCCAGGCACAAATAATTTTAAATTTAATAATTCTAATCCACAAAACGCAACATTAATTACACTTGATGATGTTCCTTTTGACCAATATAACCAAGAGATTGATGATTGGTTTGACTTTATTGCCAATCAACCTGGAACAGTAAAAGGTTATCTAAAAATACAAGAAGGTAATTATGATGGTGGTGCTGGCCCTGCTGGACATCACTGGTTGGTTTATGAAATTACAGATTTCACTTGGAATGGTGCTTCACAAACTTATGGTTATTTTGATGTCAACTTTGTTGACGGTACATCAGATGATTGGGACGACGATGTTGCTACACCACACGGCCCAGAAACATTAATTACATTTATTCCAAGAGGACCTGCTGGTATTCAAGGTGCTCAGGGAACTCAAGGTTTACAAGGTCTACAAGGCCAAACTGGTGCTGGTACACAGGGTGTTCAAGGTCTACAAGGTAATTTCGGTATTCAAGGTGCTGAAGGTTCATTTGGTGGTATAACATTTGATTATACCTGGAAGACAGATACAGTTAACAACGACCCATCACCTGGTTATTTAAAAATTAATAATTCAACATATTCAAGTGCTACAGCATTATATATTGACGACAGAGATGATAACTTTGTTGACATATCACCATTCTTAAGAACAATTGATGATTCAACTACTCCTATTAAAGGTCACTTTAAAATTACCAAAAAATCTCAACCAGAGATTTTCCAAATCTTTACAATTTCTGCTCTTGCAGAGATTTCTTCATATTTCAATATTACCTGTGCCTTTGTAAGTGGTAATGGAACATTTGCTGCAGATGAAGATATTACAATTACATTTGCCAGAACTGGTGATATTGGTGCTGATGGTGCCGCAGGTGTTCAGGGTATTCAAGGTCTACAAGGCTTTGATGGTGTCCAAGGTTTACAAGGTCTTGATGGTACTGGTGCCCAAGGAACAAAAGGAGAGACTGGTGCTCAAGGAACACAAGGTCTCCAAGGAACAACTGGTGGTTTAGGACTTCAAGGAACACAGGGTCTACAAGGTGCTGATGGTTCTCAGGGTGCTGGAGGCTTGCAAGGTTCTGATGGTGTAGGTACTCAAGGTTTACAAGGTTTACAGGGTGGTCAAGGAACACAAGGAATCGGTGGTACTGGTTCAGATGGATTCCAGGGTACTCAAGGTATTCAGGGTGCTGATGGAGGCCCAGGTTCTCAAGGTTTACAAGGTGCCGATGGTCTTCCTGGTCAACCAGGAGGTGCTGGTTCTCAAGGTATTCAAGGTTCTTTCGGACCACAGGGTGTTCAAGGTTTACAAGGTCTTGATGGTGCTGGTGGTTCTGGTTCTCAAGGATTACAAGGCGTAAGAGGTAATCAGGGTATACAGGGTGCTGACGGCGAAGGTTCTGATGGTATTCAAGGACCGGAAGGTCCTCAAGGTATTCAGGGTACTGATGGTTCTGCCGGTGGTGGTACACAGGGTATTCAAGGTATCCAAGGTGATATAGGTATCCAAGGAGCCCTAGGTATTGGTGGTGAAGGTGCTCAGGGTGCTTTCGGAACTCAAGGTGTTCAAGGTGTTCAAGGTGGTGCCGGACCAGGTACTCAAGGTTTCCAAGGTATCCAAGGTGACTTGGGTGTTCAAGGTTTCCAAGGTCTTGCTGGTGCTGGTGGTGGAGATGGTATCCAGGGTGCTGCAGGTGCTCAGGGTGGATTAGGTTTCCAAGGTCCTGGTGGCCCTTCAGGTACACTAGGAACTCAGGGTCCTGCTGGACCGCAGGGTGAGCAAGGATTAGACGGAACTGGTCCTCAAGGTATTCAAGGACCTCAAGGTACGCCTGGTGCTGGTGGTTCTGGACCTCAAGGTATTCAGGGTATCACAGGTGACCCAGGCCCAGGTGGTGGTGATGGTATACAAGGACTTAGCGGTAATCAAGGTGTTCAAGGTACTACTGGTGTAGTTGGTGACACAGGTCTCCAAGGTATTCAAGGTTTACAAGGTCCTGCTGGATCCGGAAATGCTACCCAAATATCAACAAACACAATTCATGGTTCTTCATTGGATTCCAGTCCAATGTTTATCACATTTGTACAAGATAGCTCAACAGCTAGACCATTATATGCTACAACTTCTCCGAACCCAGGTGGCCAAGAGAACTTCTACTATACCAATAATATTGATGAATTAAATTTAGAAAATATTACAATTGGTGGTTCAGCTACACTTGGCGGTTCAACGATTACATCATGGCCATCAGGTGGCAGTACTCAAAACTTATTTGATAAGGTTGCTGTATCTGGTCAAACGACTCTTGCTGCAGATAGTACTACTGATACATTAACATTTGTTGCTGGTAATAATATAACAATTACTACCGATGCAACAACTGACTCAGTAACTATTAATGGTCAGGCAGGTGGTGCAGGTGGTGATGTTAACCAAAACGCATTTAGTAATATTGCGGTTTCTGGTCAAACAACTGTTGCAGCAGATAGTACTACTGATACATTTACTCTTGTAGCTGGAACGAACGTTACACTTACTACTGATGCCACAACTGATAGCATAACTATTAACTCTAGTGGTGGAGGCGGTGGTGGTCTAAGTGATGTTGTATCAGATACTACTCCTCAGTTAGGTGGTAATTTAGACCTAAATGCAAAAACTATCAATGGTACAGGTACTATAAGCTTTACTGGTGATTGTTCTGCAACCAACTTTAATTCAACATCTGATGTGTCACTTAAAACAAATGTGACGACCATTGAAAACGCGCTTGATAAAGTGGATTCTATGAGAGGTGTTAATTTTAACTGGGTCGAAAATAGCCAACCTGGTACTGGTGTAATTGCACAGGAAATTGAAAAAATACTACCTGAAGTTGTTATGGAAAATGACGAAGGTATAAAACAAGTTCAATATGGTAATATAATCGGTACATTAATTGAGGCAATCAAAGAACTTAAAACAGAAATTGACGAATTAAAAAATAAATAATTTGGATTGTATATTATGAGAGAAAATTGCTCTAAATCGCAATAAGATATGAGGGGCATGTAAATGCCCTTTGTGTTTTATAGGGCAAAATTAATAAATAGAACAATAATAGAAAGAAAAGGGTTTCATCGCCATGGCATCAAGAGCAAATATTTACATAGACAAAGGTATGGACTTCAGAACGAGCTTAGACTTGTTTGATGAAGACGACCAAGAGTTGGTGATATCTACCTATAGTTTCTACAGCGGTATTAAGAAATTATATTCCACCGCTAATAACTTAGTTAACTTTACAATCGAAACCGCAAACAACGACGTAACATTAGTTCTTACAGACCAACAAACTGATACACTCAAACCGGGTAAATATCAATACGATGTAGTAATGGAAAAGACAACAGGAGAATTATCTAAAATAGTTTCAGGCTTAGCGATTGTAGTTGACACTATCACGGAGGTCTCATAGAGTGTCCATTAAGGTTAAGGTAAACGCCTCACAGAGTATTAGGGCGGTACCGAAACAACATACTACAACTCCAATAGTTGCACCAGCAGAACGTAAACCGACGATTGTTCCAAATTCGGTTGTTCTTGGTATTGACACTATTGGCGCGTATGTGCAGGACATAGATGCTGGCCCTGGTATTATTATCACTCCAGAAGCTGATACTGAGCTTTCTAATGTAGTCGTTTCACACGCAAATACCACAACAGAAATAAGTTCAAATAATGATGTTCTTGCTTTTACAAGAAATGTCGATATTGACCAATTCGGTCATATAACCAGTTTTTACAATACAAGTTTAACTTCTTTAAACTTTTCAGCCAATGGTACAATCATTCAAGCAAATGATTTTACTCTAGGAAATACATCTCTTACAATTGGTGAGTCTACAGGTCAAATTATAGGGCTGACTACGGTTGGAGTTGGTGAGCTTACATTAACACAAGATGGTATTTTAGGTACTGACGATATCAGAATCGTACCTGGTGAGGTTGGAGATACTCTTAATCTTACAGACCATAGGATTTCAGGCCTTGCAAATCCAATTAACGAACAAGATGCTGTATCCAAAATTTATTTGGAACAAGAACTAGGTGCAGTCGGTGACCCGATTGACCCAGACGATATAGCAAACAAACGATATGTTGATAAAATCGGAAGGAAATATTCCGAAAGACAAAGAGTTTTAGCAGCAACAACACAAGATTTAAGTGCTTATGGAAGTGTATTTGCCAGTGGTAATACAACCTTTGCAAGTACTATAACACTTTCACCAGCAGCAACTATTGATGTTGACGGTGTTTTAGACTGGGAGTTAGGCGATGGACTCTTAGTTAAAGACCAGACGAACCAAGAAGAAAATGGTCGTTATGAACTAGTCCAAGTCGGAGCTCTTTCTGACAACTGGATATTCCAAAGATCTCTATTTGATGATGAAACCTCAGAGTATGGACTTACTCTAGAAGAGATTGCGGGTTCATTTGTATTTGTCTCTGACGGTACAATACACGGCCAAACTGGTTGGGTCGCTACAGTTGCTGATGCTGAAACTTATGATGTAGATACTGATGCTGTAGTATTTAAACAATTCCAAGGACAAGGAATTGATGGTAGAGGTATTACTCTTACCGATGGTACACAATTTGATCTAGATTATACCCAAACATTCACAGATATTATTGGTAAAGACGATAGTCTTATTATAACATCAAATGTGGTGGATGTCAACACTTCCGGCGGATTTATTTTGCCTGATGGTACATCTGCTCAAAGACCTACTGCTCAGAGAGGTATGATTCGTTTTAATACGAGTGATACACAATTTGAAGGATATGATGGAAATGCTTGGAAGGGTCTTGGTGGTGTAATTGATGTTGACCAAGATACAAAGATTCTGGCAGAAAATACTCCAGGCTCGGATAATGACCAATTAAAATTCTTTACTGGTGGGACTGAACGATACAGACTTGATACTGATGGCGATTTCCAGTATGGTGCTAGCCTTAACAAATTTACAATTGATTGGCAGACCGGTGATACTAACATCGCTGGTAATACCGATATTCAGGGCACACTGAATGTAGTTGGTGACACAACAATAACCGGTGATATTGACTTTACTGGTGCTCTCGAAGTAGATAGTCTCAACGTAACAGACCTCACAAATAATAGAGTATTGATTGCTGGTCCTAGTGGCGAAGTTGAGGATGATGCCAACTTTACCTTTAATGGTACAATACTTAATCTTACTGGTGACCAGAATATAATTGGTAATTTAGATGTATCGGTTGCAGCGACTCTTGCAAGTGCAAAAATTGAAGACCTTACTCAGAATAGAGTGGTATTTGTAGGTACTGGTGGTGAGTTAATAGACAGTAATGCTTTACGATTTGATGGCTCTACATTATCCATTGATGGTGATACAGACATTACTGGTAATATTAATATTGGTGGTAATATACGAATTGGTGATGCTGATGTTGACACAGTAAATGTTGTCGCTGATTTCACCTCCGATTTAATACCAGATGTGGATGTCACTTTTGACCTAGGTATGATTGGTAAACAATGGGGCAGAATTTTTGTTCCAACTATTAAATCAGATTCTGGTGTAGTGACCTTTGATACAACTGGTGCAATAAAACTTCCAATAGGTGGAACGACAGACAGACCTAGTGCTGAAACCGGCATGATTCGTTATAATACTACGGATGTAAGATTTGAAGGTTATGATGGAACACAATGGGCTGGCCTTGCTGGTTCTGTAGTTGATATTGACCAAGATACAAAAATTGTTGCCGAATCAAGTCCTGGTGCTGATAATGACGAATTAGAATTTTACACTGCTGGTGTACAAAGATTCTTTATTTCAAATAATGGTGTAATTTCAACAGCTGCAAATACAGACCTCACATTTGATATTGGTGGTGTATTAAGTGTTGGTAATACTATTATAACAGGTTTAGGTGCTCCTGTCAACCCCTCTGACGCAGTTAATTTAGGTTTTATTAATGATAATTTCAGTTCAAATCTAGATATACAAGATGGGTCAAATAGTGCTGTTATTGATATTCTTTCAACTCCAACTTTCCATATTGGAACAGGTTTAGAACTTGGTGCGAATACAGCAATTGCTAATAACGCGTTTGAAATTGGTCTAGATGATACTGGTGTATCGGCTGACCTATATGGTACTGATGGATTTACTCCTAGAATTAGAGTTGATGCTCAAGGTCGTATTACATTCGCGACAGAAATTCCAGTAGAATTACAAGCTAACGCGATTCCTGACTTTACAGAAACAACTCACGATCTCGTTGGTGAGATGGTAAGAAACAATACCGAACTAGGTATTTCTGTCACTCATGATGACCCTCTCGATAAAATTAATTTCAGAACAGATGACTTTACCATTGCCTTAACTGGCGGTGTTACTGGTACAGGAACTGTTGTACATAACTCAAATGTGGCAATTGCCACAACATTTGATTTTTCAACTTTAGACCCAAGATACATTAATACAATTGGAGATACAGCCACAGGAGCTATAAACGCTCCAAGATTTGGTGATTCTTCAAATACAAGTATGTATATTGAACCAGATGATGTATCACATATTGACGGTCTTGTTGTAGGTTATGGCCAAGGTGCAGGTAGATTACAAATTGAAAATGCCCCTGGTCAAACAATGTCGCTATACGCAGTTGGTGATACTATTGGTTTCCTTGCACCAAACTTTAACTTTGGTGCTTCTTATGACAAGTCAAATGGTTCTTGGACAGTACCAGGAGATATTATAGGTCGCAGATTTGTAGACCAAAATAACAGCTCATATCTTATTGACCCTGCTACACCAAATGTTTCAAAAATTACAGATATACAAATTGATGATGATATTAACATTAATAGTAATTTCCTCATCAGTGACTCTACACTTGCAACACAGATTGGTGATATTGTACTTAATGCAGCCTTTGGAAGTAATCAGGTAGATGTAAGTCAATCTAGAATTCAAAATGTTGGAAACCCTGTTAATAATCAGGACGCAGTAAACAAACAATTTTTAGAAACACAGATAGGTAATATAACAACAGGTGGTATCTCTATATCAGCTGAGTCTGGCAACACAGATGTAGTTGCTCTGGGCGAAACTATTGCCTTTGCTGCTGGTGAAGGTATAAACACAACGGTCAGTAATAATCAAATATTAATTGCTGGTGAATTGGCGACAGATTCCAATATTGGAGTTGCCTCGTTTAACATAAATAACTTTACAGTCACAGGTGGCGATGTTGCCGTGACAACCCTCGATGGAGGAACTTTTTAACTGGCCTACATAGGCGTGAGGAAAGGACATACATATGTCGACATTGATTAAGCTAAGACGAAGTGCCGTATCTGGACGCGTCCCGACTACAGCTCAATTAGAGCTGGGCGAATTAGCGATTAATACAAATGACGGTAAAATCTTTATTAAACAAGATGAACCTTCAGTCACACCAAATTTAAGCTTTACAATTACTGCCGCCGTCGCAGATGCAAATACTGCTGGTGATTACGCTATTTCAGGCGATGATAGGACAGGCTCAATTAATGGCAATGATATTGATGTTGCATTATATACTGGTGATACAATTACCTTCTTGGAAGGGTTTCCATATTCAGGTGGACACCCTTTATACATAAAAACTGCTCAAGGTGCTGGAACTGGTGACCAGGTCACTGGCGCATCAGGTCAAGGGACCTCTACTGTTCAGTGGACACCGAGTACTCCTGGAACATATTATTACCAATGTGCTAACCATGCCAGTATGGTGGGTACAATTACTGTAACTGCATTACCCAGAATAGAATCCATTGTCGAGTTTAGTGCAGACCCAAATGACCTTTTAGAATTAATTAAAACTGTTGATGGCGCAAATAGTGGACTTGATGCAGATTTACTTGATGGATTTGAAGGTTCACAATATTTAAGATCTGACGTTGATGATACATTCGATGCCAGTCTAGTTATTACTGGTGACCTAACAGTTTCTGGTAATACAACATATGTTAATACTGAAACAATTCAGTTATCAGATAACATTATTACTCTTAACGCGAACCATGTTGGTGCTCCAACACAAAATGCTGGACTTGAGGTTGAGCGTGGCGATGAGAGCAATGTAATAATACAATGGAACGAAACAAACGATTATTGGGAAATTGCTTCTGGTGGTGTTGTTGGACGTATACTTACTACTGGTGATGAAGGCTCTGGAAATGGAATTGATGCTGATACACTTGATGGTGAGGAAGGAACATATTATTTAGATTATAACAATTTTACAAATGTACCAGCTGCAAGCCTAGATTTTTCTCTAACTGGTAAAGTTACGGGAACAGCATTCTCTAATACTGGAGTAATGACAGTCGTAACGGAACTTGCAAATACTGCTGTTACGCCTGGTACCTACGGTTCAAGTTCTCAAATACCTGTATTTACAGTTGATGAAGATGGCCGTTTAACAGCTGCTAGCAATACTGCTGTTGCTGGTGTAGATTCAACTGATTGGTATTCTGCAAATAATACTTTTGCTATTGAAACAGGTGATGGAAGTACCTTTAATACTATTATATCAGACTTTGATTTAAATGTCAACTTTGGTGCTGGTATTGACGTAACAGGTAATGTCACAGTTACAGGTACGGTCGACGGACGTGATGTTGCTGCAGATGGTTCTAAACTTGATGGGATAGAATCAGGCGCGACCGCCGACCAAACCGCCTCAGAAATACTTTCATTAGTTAAAACAGTTGATGGAACTACCTCAGGTTTAGATTCAGATTTATTAGATGGTCAGGAAGGAACTTATTATTTAGATTATAATAACTTTACAAATGTTCCACCAGCCACACTTGATTTAACACTCAATGGTAAAGTAACTGGTAACGCCTTCAGTAATACTGGCGTAATGACTCTTACTACCGAACTTGCAAATACTGCTGTTACTGCCGGCACTTATGGTAGCTCGTCACAAATTCCAATCTTTACAGTTGATGAAGATGGCCGACTTACTGCTGCAAGTAATACAGCTGTTGCTGGTGTTGAGGATTTTGATTGGTATAATGCCAATAATACTTTACAGCTAGAAACCGGTGATGGTAGCACATATAATGTAGTAATAGACACATTCTCTGATATTATTATCAATGGTAATGTTTCTGTTTCCGGTACAGTTGATGGCCGAGACATCTCGGTTGATGGTGCAAAGCTTGATGGAATAGAGGCTGGCTCTACTGGCGATATGACAGCTGCAGAAATACTTGCAGAATTAATTACGGTTGATGGAACTGGCACACAACTTGATGCTGATTTATTAGACGGTTTACATGCCCAGGATATTTTAAACCAATCAGCCAATAATGCAGCTAGTAATGTAGGGGATGGAACACTTACAGTTTCAGGTAATAATGGACTTATTGGTGTAGGTACATTTAGTGCAAACCAATTTGCAAATGGTTCGATTACGATTGAACATGCTGATACAAGTTCACAGGCAAGTGTTTTAGGTTCTGGTGGTCAGGTTATACAGGATGTTGTACTTGATACTTATGGTCACGTTACTGGTTTAGACCAAGTAGATTTTGATAATAGATATTACACAGAAACAGAATTAGACGCTGGTCAGTTAGACAACAGATATTATACCGAGACTGAAACAGACGCATTTTTACTTCTTAAAACAGATAAAGTCACAAATGTAATTGCTGGTGCTGGACTTGCTGGTGGTGGTGCCTTAAGTGCCAACGTTACACTTGAACACGCAGACACAAGTAGTGTATCGAATACTGGTCAATTAGATGTAGCAAACGCTCAGGTTATTGACAGTATTGAATTTGATACCTACGGTCACGTTACAGCCATTACAACAGATTTTCTACCCATTCTGACAATTGCAGAAGGTGACCTTCGTTATGTAAATGTTGATGGCGATACAATGACAGGCGATTTAACTGTTAATGCAGATATTGACCAAGAGCATGTAAGTAGACAAGACAATTCAACAACAGCAGCGACATTTTTCTCAACAACTATTTTCTCATTCGATGGGACCATATATAATAGTGGAGAAATTATTATTACAGCCACATCAGGTTCCAATAGACATATAACAAAACTTTTAATTGTACATAATGGAACTACAGCTATGGCTACAGAATTTGGTGAAATTATAACAAATACAACATTAGGAACCTATGATGTTTCCTACGCAGGTGGAACAGTCAGTTTAAATGTTGCGCCGGCAAGTAATGCTTCAACAACATATAAAGTTGCAGCTACACTTATTAAAGATTAGATAAATATAGAATAACATTGATTAACATAAATCGCCTATCTGGGGAGAGTGAACCGAATGGCAAATGACAAAAAATTTATAGTCAAGAATGGCCTCTTGACACCGCAGAATGTCGTTATTGGTAGTACAACCGATACCGGCGAAAAACTGCAAGTAACAGGATCTTCGCTTTTAACTGGCGCAGTAGAAATTACACAAAGCACGGCCTCAACACCATCTCTAGATGTACGAAATTCAGCTGGTTATTTACAAAGTTCAATCGTTGCAAATTTCCGAGGCGATTCAGATTCACTCCAAATCATCAATGAAAGTCAAGGCGACTACACACTTAAAAACTCTCAACAAGATAATGGTATTACCTTCCATGATGGTACAGCTGGTTTATCATTAAAATACAATGGGTCTGCTAGATTAGATATTAACTCAGGTGGAAATGAGTTTACAGGATTAGCCACAACTACAATTGAAGGTAATAGAATTATTACTACGGCTGACGAAGGACCGGGTAATAATTTTGATGCAGATACAGTTGATGGATTAGAAGGTTCACAACTCGTAAGATCTGATGTCGATGACATTATGGCTGGTAATTATACCATTCAACAAGATCTCACAATTCAAGGTGACCTTACAGTTTCAGGTAATACAACCACTGTTAATACAGAAGAAATTTTACTTGCTGATAATATTATCACTCTTAATAGTAATTACACAGGTTCAGCTCCAACAGAAAATAGTGGTATTGAAATTGAGCGTGGTACACTTGATAATCCAAAAATTCTTTGGGACGAAAGCAGCGATTATTGGAAACTTGTAAATGGTTCACTCGCTGACTTAGGTCGTATCATAACAACAGCTGATGAAGGTCCTGGTAATGGATTTGATGCTGATACTGTTGACGGTTTAGAAGGTTCACAATTCCTTAGGTCCGATGTTGATGATACAGCAAATGGAAACATTACTATTCTCGGAAATATTATCGTTGGTGATAATGTCGGAGGAGCAGAAATTGTATTTGATGGTGTAGGACAAGACAGACGCATATATTCACAAAATGGTGATATAGGTTTCCTTAATGCTGGATTTAACTATGCTGCTAAATCAGACTCTGATGATAATTTTATAGTTGGTAATGATGTATCTGCTGGTGCAAATGTTCATGCTACAGATACAGTTATTGCTGGAAATGATATTATTGCAAACACAGGTAGTGTCTCAGCAGCGACAACAGTTACTGCAGGTACTGATGTAATAGGACAAAGATTTGTAGATGCAGATAATAATTCTTATTTTGTAAATCCAAACGCTGACTCTACAATGCACTCTATTGGATTAGACGATGATTTATTCCATAATGGAGACCCAGATACAAAGGTTTCATTTACTACAGATGATATTAGTTTACAAACTGGTGGTTCAGAAAGATTAGGTATTCAGAATGGAAGTGTTTCTGCAACAGTAGATATATACGCTCCAAACATAGTAGTTAATGACGCAGTAATTCATAATAATGATACTAATACAAAAGTAGGTTTTGCCACAGATACAATTACTTTAGAAACTGGTGGTTCAGTAAGACTTACAGCAAATAATACTGGCGTTCACATTGATGATTTAACTGCTGGTACTGTAATTGGTGATAACGCTTACTTTAATCGCTATTATGATCGAGGGGATAATACATATTATGGTGACTTTGCTGGTACATCAGTATTAAACAATCTTGGAATTAATGATTACATATACCATAATGGTGATTTAAATACATATTTTGGTTTTGACTCAAACGATAATATTAAATTCTTTACAGATGGCACTGAACGATTAGAGATTAATGATACCTTTATTACAGGTGCTGTTGATGGTTATTTCCCAAATTTATATGCAGGTAAATATTACGATAGTGGTAACGCTACCTATTACGGTGATTTTGCAAGTACATCTCGTGTAAATGATATCAGTTTAGTCGGTGAGATTATTGCTGATGGTGATACTAATACTTACATACAATTCCATGCAGCTGACCAATTTAGAGTAGTTACGGGTGGTGTTGAAAGATTAGAAGTTAGTACATTTACAAAAATGTCTGGGTCTGCTCGTTCACCACTCTTTTATGATTTAGATAATACAGCGTACTACGGCAACTTTGCCGGTCAATCTGAAATGAATTCAATTAATATTGATTCATATATTAGACATCGTGGCGATACAAATAATTACTTAGGTTTTGATGCTGCTGACAGTCAGACATTTGTTACTGGCGGTGTTGAAAGATTAAATATCACAAATGCTTTATCCACATTCTTTACTCCAGTCACTGTTCAAGGTGATGTACAGGCAAACAGATTTGTCGATAGACAATCAACTGGATATTTCTTAAATCCTGCAGATGCAAGTTTATCAGCAACTTTAAACGGTGCTGTAAGAGTTGGAAATATAACAAACAATTCAAGATGGGGTGACAACAGTGGTACTGGTGGTATTGCTCTTGTAACTGATGGAGACGTAGGTACCAATAGTACAACATTGGCAATCAGTGGTAATTATTCTGGTGGATACGCATTACAATATCTAAACAGAATTGACCCATCATCAAATCCAACTAATAACGGAAATAGATATATTCACTTCTACCATGATGGCGTTGCAGGTGGTAGTATTAGAGGTGATAGTTCTGGTAATTTATATCAAGTATTGCACACAGGAACTAATTGGGGATTCTGGACATCGGGCTATAGTGAAGCATTAATCGTTGACGATAGCGGTAATGTTATGGTCAATAATTCTACTGCTCCAACATACACAGTAAATGATAACACTCCATTAGTTGGCTCAAATACAAACAATAAATTACATGTCAGTGGTTCAATTCAATTAGCAAGTAATGATGATGCGATTGTATTTGGACGTGGTACTTCAACATTCCTTAAAGATGAAGAATTAGGATTTGGCTGGGGTGGCGGTTGGTACATGACCGATGGAACATATTTACGTGCCAGAAATAATAAAACAATTTATACGACTGGTGATATTTGGGCAAGCAGATATTACGCTGCGGCTGATACAGCATACTATGTTGACCCAGATGGTGACTCACAATTAAATGAAGTTCATATTAATGATTGGTTAAGACATCGCGGAGATACAAATACCTATATTGGATTCCCGGCAAATGACCAAATTAGACTGGCAACAAATGGTGCTGCCAGAATTAATATTACCAATTCTTCTGTAAGAGTTAGAAATGCTTTAGAAGTTTACGGTTCCGGTATTACATTACAAAAACAAAGTAATGGTGGCGGTGTTGGTATAACAGTCACAGATAATAATACTGCTGAAATGACTTATACTCAGTCTGGCTCTATTAAATTCTACCATAGTGATGATTCCGTACTTCCTGGTGGTGACGCATTCTGGTACTTCAATTCAACTGAAGTTGATACCTGGTACGCATTTGGTTCTGCAAATGGTGCTGATGGTGGTACATTAGTTCCTATAGTTAATAATACTGGTGAACTTGGTACTGCTGCATATCGTTGGGCTTCAATACACGCTCAGACTGGTAACTATAGTGGTAATGTAACAGCTGGCAACATGTACGCTGCACGTTTCTATGACTCTAATGATTCAAATTACTACGGTGACTTTGCTTCTACTTCTCAAATGAATCGTATTGATATTAACGACTATATCAGACATAGAGGCGACACAAATAACTACATAGGTTTCCCATCAGCCGATAGCCAAACATTCGTTACGGGTGGAGTTGAGCGACTAGAGATTGATAATTCAGAGGTCACCGCGCCTGGTAAACTGGGTTCTGCAACAGAAGTTAACGCTCCAATTTTCTATGATAGAAATGATAGAAATTACTACGGAAACTTTAATGGAACGTCTGTGATGAATAATATTCATCTAGGTTCCACTGCTAATTTCCCAGATGGTGCTGACCCAGATCTTTCAACATCTACAATTTTTGCAACAGGTAAAGTTGTCACTCCTAAACTTGTATTCTTAAATGATGCTGCCGGCGATGATAACTATATCACATCTACAGACACTAATACAGCATATACAATTGCAGGCCAAAATGACTTTGGTGCATTTTATACATTTATTGGTGATAAGAGAACAGCAACTGCTCCAGCTGTACACAATAGTTCTTCTGGTGTTGTTGCTTCTGGTTTCCTTGCTAGATGGGGACAGTTTAATACACAGATTAGAACTCCAATCATATATGATTTAGATAATACTGGATATTATGTAAACCCTGCAAGTAGTACAAGATTAAATACAATTCAAGCATTAAGATACTATTTCAACCACGCGACAACATATTATGCTGATGTCGCTTCTGGTAACTACGGTTCAATAGAAGTTGGTGGAAAGAAAGGTGGTTGGGCTGGTTATTCTATTGCTGGTAATTACAACTTTATGTCAAGTGGTGCCAGTGAAGTAGGTATCTACAATGACGTTGATAATGAATGGATGTTATATGCTGCACGTAATGCAGGTCTTGACCTTTATTACAACGGAGGTAAACAAGCTGAAACAGAAAATGGTTATTTCCTTGCAACGAATCAAATGCGAGCTCCAATTTATTATGATTCACAAAATACTGCTTATTACTTAAATCCTGCAGCTGGTAATACATCTCTAGCTCTTAAGATTAATGGTAGAATTTACCGTGATGGTTTTGATACATCAGGTAATGGTGATACAAACAAGGTAATAACAGCTCAAGATTATTCACATTGGATATGGAACACTGCTACTAACTGGGGTACATTC
>ERZ1039804.383-NODE-383-length-28741-cov-12.098027_pt1 | contig 28741 bp, 37 predicted proteins | sample MGYA00383089_ERZ1039804 | MGnify/ENA primary metagenome ERZ1039804 (study PRJEB29581, sample SAMEA5548359) | metagenome | biome: marine; feature: coastal; material: water | depth 1 m | study: Short-term variability in the microbial, nano- and picoplankton...
GTTGATTCAGTTTCAGTTGATTCAGTTTCAGTTGATTCAGTTTCAGTTGATTCAGATGATGATTCTACATCACCTGTTGATTCATCCGTACTCGTACTTTCCGAACTACTTTCTGTTGATGTATCTGTTCCTTCATTCGAACTTGTAGTTTCTGAAGAGCTCGCTTCCGTTGAACTTGTCTCTGTTCCTCCGCTAGTTCCTTCAGAACCTGTACTTGATGTACTACTATCGTTGGTAGTAGTGTTATTAGTCGTTGTATCATTTGTTGTTCCTCCACTTGTATTATTTGTACTTGTGTTAGTAGAACCTGTATTTGTAGAACCAGTATTTGATGTTGTTGGTTGTGATGTTGTTGTAGGTGCCGTAGTTGCAGGTGCCGTAGTTGTAGGTGCCGTAGTTGTTGGTACAGCAGGTGTTGTAGGTACAGTAGTTACAGCAGCAGTAGCTGATGTTGCTGCTTGAGTTGCATTATTTGCAGCCGTTGAAGCTTGTTGGGCTTGTTGTTGAGCCTGTTGTGCTTGTTGTTGTGCTTGTTGAGCTTGTTGAGTTGTATTGGAACAAGGTGAAAGATTTTGCCACCACAGATATGTTTCCATCAACCAAGCTTGGAGTACTCCGCTGGTATATTCTTGGTAAGTAAATGTTCTCACTCTACTGTAAAAAGCAACAGTTGCTGAACCTCCTACGAAGTTTGCAACCACCACCTCAGTCTGACCAGTACATCTATCTACAAATGTTTGTGTAAACGTCTGTCCATAAGTGAAACTACTTACAAATAAGAATAAAGAAATTAGGAGCTTTTTCAATATATCCTCCTAGTTCTCAAATATTCTTTTTCGAATCATCCTCGCTACTATCCTCGCAGAAGCGGTTTCCAATGCTTTTCTGGTAGATACTCCAATTGCTGATTGTCTGAACTTTATTTCATCCAAATCTAACCCCAGCAAACCCTCTTGAGTCTTTACTGTCTTTGCAGTACCAAGACCGGAACCTACAAAGTATGTACCATTTGTAGCATTAGTAAACCTAACTTGTAAACCTAAACGAGTTGTTTGTGTTTGTTTAGAACCTTCTTTAAGTGATAAAACCTCATCCTCTGAAACAGAGAAATCATATATCTCTATTGTAACGAAATATTCTGCTAACTTAATTTTACCTAATCCATAAACTTGGTTTTCTGAAACACCTTTTCTTGATGCAACCCATTGTGATTTCATTCTATCCTTGATTGCAGATTTTTCTTCTACAAATTCAAATCGGTTTGTCCAATCTAAGTATTCAATTACTATATTGGTTAATCCCAATCCTACTCTTCCATCTCTTAACTCAGGATACATCTCATATAAATCATCAGATATACCAACGTTGAGTAAAGCAACTGGTAACATATCACCCCAATAATCCGAAACATCATCTATTGATTTTTTCTTTTCGAATTCAGCAACATATTCTTCAGCTTGTACTTTACCAACTGTCTGTCCATAAGAAACCACTCCTATCAGAAGTAGTCCCATCAATAATATTTTTTTCATATTTAATTTCCTAATGTATCAAATATACCAAATGTTGCATTATCAAATGCGGATGGGTTAGTAATTAGTTCTATAACTAATACTAATATACCACTAAATGCTAACATACTTAATGCCGTAGCCCAAAGTGCAAGTGTGTAATCTAATAGGTTTTCAGCCTCACTCCACATCATTGTAATTGGGTTATTTTTTAAAACATTTCTCATAATCTCTCCTTTTATATAAATTATTTATTTTTACTGTAAGCTTGTGTTCCAAAGAATGCTGCAACTATTGCTGCAACTGAAACGAAGTAGGTAGCAGCCATATCACCTAATATTTTAGATGCTTGGTCTAATCCTACTAAATCTGCGAGTACAACTGCAAATGGATAAAGTAACATACCGAACATAGCAAACCATGCCATCTTTCGTTGAGCATCTCTCATTGCATCTTGGTCATCGAGTTCTTTTCTCTTAAACTCCAAGTACATTGCTTCTTCTGCTTTTGAAACTTTACCATCCCCATTTGTATCAGCAGGGTGTATTTGTTTTTTTACTTCTTCCATATTACCAATCTATTTCCTCTTCTTTTTCTTTTTTCTTTTTAGGTTTAACATATACTCTTTTTACAACTGTATCTTTCTTTTGTTCTGGTATGATAACATTAATAGTAGGTCCTTCTACATTTACGTTTTGTTCTTGAACCACTTCTACTGCTGCTTCACTATCTTCAATACCAATGAATGATTTTACCTCATCCATAAACAAACCACCAAGGCCGGTGAGGATTACTCCTACACCAGCTATGATTTGATTTTTAAGTTGTGAAAAGAATCCTTCTTTTTTTTCACTCATAATTTATTCTCCTTCGGTTACAGGTGTTTGACCTGGTGCACAACCTTGTGCGTTTACATTATTAATATCTGCTAAAGGTGTATCTGGACATTTATCCATTCCATTGATAACTCCATCATAATCATAATCAGCTAAGAATACCAACTGGTCAACACCTTCACCCATTTCTTCTACTTGGGCTAACAATGCTTCCATTTGTTCTTTAGTTGCTTTTGTTTTCATAGTAGCAAGGATATCTTGTAATCCTATTCTTATCTGTGCTATCTGTAAAAAGATTCCTGCCCATTGGTTTCCACCATCTGACATTTCTTGTAATCCTTCCAATGCTTCTATCATTCCATCTACCGAGGAATCTATTTGTGATAAGAAAATATCAGATGCTATCAATGCATCTTCATACTCTAACATTGCATCATTGTATTCAACTAATGCTTCGTTGTAAATTAAAATTGCCTGGTTGTATTCTTCAACTGCTGAAATATAATTCTCTATTCCTACAACAATACTTCCTAAATCATCGGTAATCTGTTCCATATCTTCTTGAATCTGTGGAATGTTAACTGCATCAAATGATGCAACTAATTCCGATAAAGATTTGTTCAGTTTTTCGAATCCATTCTCCATTGACGGGTTAATACACGCCATAGAAGAAAGTGATAACACTAGCGTAATAATTACTAATACAACTTTTCTCATTTTTCTTTCCTTATTGATTAACGAAAACCGTTCTTCCTATTACATTATGATTAACATCTGTTAATTCAAGTGTAAATGAAGATTTATCTAAACTACTGGTGTACACAGAAAGAATGTTATCTCCCTCTTGTGCAGTAAGTTTTTCTTGTGAAATCAAAGAGTTATCAATATCTCTTATCTTCACTCTATATGTTCCATCGTTAGGTAACTTTACATTCATTCGTACCTCACTTGAAACGATTACAGATTCTAATTTAATTCCTACCAATTCATCCATTAGAAGTGTATCTGGTACTTCACTAACGAATACAGGCTCCATTATATCATCTTTCATACAAGATGTTAATGTTAATAATACTAAAAGTGTTAATAGTTTTTTCATATCTTTATTCCATATTTAATTTAATTTGTGTACCATCTGCCTTTACACCTTCGTTAACCTTAAATGAGATTAAACCTGATGTGTTACTCAATTCAACTAATGGTGTAAATATTAATTGATATGGAGTACCTATCTTTACTGTTTGTGTAAACTGTTGGTCAAATGAACCTATGTTTATTTTTCCTTCTTCTTCGATGTGGTTAGCGAAATTAGCCATTTCGTTACCAGTATCGAATATTACGTTCTTTAATTCTAATCTTGTATCATCATATACAATGTTAAATTGTGTTCCAATCATACCTACCACTTCTGAATTGATTGAGAAGATTACCTCACCATCTACAATTTGAGATGTCAAATCAATATTTTGTTGGATTGGATTGTATTTTGCACTTAGAGAAGGTGAGTTACCAATTATCATACTACTAATTTGAAAATCAGAAGTTGATGCTGGTTGATATGAATGTGAAAAGTTAACATCACCTATAAGGATATGAGCAAACTGAAATGATTTGTTAGAATCAGTTGGTTTGAATGTTGCATCAAGATTAGTTAAGTAACTTCCATTTGAATCTACTGTACCAAATATTGATTTAGTACCACCACTCTGTACTCCTCCATTTTTCTTAGAAACATAGTTAGAGTTTTCACTTGTTACACCTTGTAAGTAAGCAAGTATTTCATATGAATCTGAGAAGTTTATCACTCCATCAAATGGTGAATCATGTACTACGTTTGCCATAAATGTTTGAATGTGGTAATCAAAGGTTGTTCCATCACCACTAATACCATCACCAATTGCTTCAGCAAATACCAATGCTAAATCAGATACAGTTACTACATCATCCATAAAATCTTTAGTATCATCTATAAAGTTCCAAACAAAGTATTCTGTATCATTTTCTAAACCACTTATAGTTGCTTCACCTGATGCATCATAGTTACCTGTTTTAACAGCAGATGCTCCTTGATTTGGTTGATTACCCGTATCAATATCTGATTTAAGATAAACGTTGTAAGTATAATCTGTACCATCAATTGCTGATTCGGATAATGCGTTACTGAATATTTTAAGAGTTACATTTCCAGCATCACCACCTGTGATTCCAGTTAATCCCATTTTAGCATCACCTTCAGTTGCTATTGCTGTTCCATCACCTTTTTTTAGATAACCCCAATTCAAATATAATATATCTGAATAATCTGAATAGTTAGTACCTGCTTTATCTTTAACCTTAAATTTATATTGAATAAATTGACCTTGTGAGGCAAAAGCAGTTACATCTTGAACAGTTACTCTTTCTACTGACCAGTCTGCATTGGTTGCGTATGTTGAACTTCCATCTTGGAAATCAGAATACTGTCCATCTAAATCAGTTGAAAATGTTCCACCCCACTTATATCCAGTCCATGAGTTATAAGCTTTCTGAGCTGATGATGATGTGATTTGCCAATCCCTAGATATCAAACTTAGTAGTTTGTTATTGTATTGGAAATCAAATTGTGTAAGTTTGGCATTACCTAAACCATTAGGGTCATGATATAGTAGTTTTACAACTAAAGTATCCCCCACTTGTGTTACTGAGCTACCATTCACTTTCTCTGCCTTGATATAAGATTGAGAAAATGAACTGAGTGTAAATAGTACACTAACTAATGTTAATAATAATTTTTTCATTTTAGTAAGTCCTTAATAATTGCTTCTAATACTTTCTTTAACGAGTTAGAAGCCGTTTGTTGATTAAATTGTCCATCTGATGCAACCACTAAGGTAGAAGTAGAGATTTCCTTACTACTACCTTTTTTGGTAGTTCTTTTCTTTACTTTACCTTTAATTTCTAACTCACCTATTGCTATAATCTGAGTTAGTGATACTTTATTATGGTAAATACCGATTGATTTACCTATATTTTTGACATCAAAAAATACCAACCTTACGTTGATTTTTGTGTCTGAATTTTCCGATAAGTCGTAATCTAAATCCATTAAGAGTTCTTCTAAGATATTTCGAACTCCATAGGCCATGGAAGGATTGCCCGCAAAAGGTCCAACTCTGATTTCGTTGGTTACCTCTCCGACTGAGATAGTATTATCTTGTAAAGGGTCTGATGATTGTAGTGTAGAACATAACAGTATCAATGTTAACCCAAACAAGAGATTATGTACAAAGTTTGTTTTCAAAGTAATCTCCTTTTCTTAGATTACCGTAACTTATTTGCAAAACCAATAAATAAAACTAATTTTTTGAAACTAATAAAGTAACAAGTTTCTATAACATATTCCCATATAAATATAAGATAGGGGCATAAAAAAACCCACAAATGTGGGTTTTAATTTAATTTATCTTTTCTAACTCTTTCATAAAGTTAGATTCTGCTTGTTTTTTAAATTCCTCTCTTCTATCGTAAACTGATATATTATTTAGATAGTGAGAATTATTCCTATATTTGTAGTTTTCACAAACTACTACATTTTTTAATTTAAATTGTTGGATATCTTCCTTACCCTCTTTCATTAGTTTTTCAGAAGCAACCATTACAAACGTATCTTCATAACCATAATGTCCAAAGGATTCTGGTATACCAATTTTTCTAAGTAATCTACCACTTATACAAGTAAACCAGCCTCCTGCAAACTTAAATCGAGATTGTGGTGAGTTTACATTTTCTACTTTTTCAATTCCAACTTCTCCTTTTATACCACTACATTCATATGGGTCTGCAATCTTTTGGTATCCAACTTTTTGGTTTATATAATTTTCGTTTACCAAAACATCCCAAGTGGTATCCCAAATTCTAACAAGTTCAGGTGTTATAATATTCATAGGAGTTACATCCCATGCAGGTTGTAATGCATTTTCTAAATAAGAAAGAGTTCTTTCTTCAAATATAATATCTGTATCTAACCAAATAAAGTACTGTGTGTGCTCGTAATGTTTTAAACAAAATCTTCTATGAGATACACATCCTTTAATTTTATCAGATGTTCTAAAGTTTTTTATACACCAATCAGTTTGCCAAGATAACTTCATTAATCTATCTTCAAAATACTTTTTGGGTAGTGAAGATTTAGACCAATTAACCATATCATCAGAAGTACACATACAAACATCAACAATCCATTCCTTAGATTTATCTATATAATAAGATGCTCTTCTTAATTGATTAAGTGTATTTTCTAATTCATCAATTTCATATGGTAAACAAAAAATTTGTATAACTATTTTCATAAAAATAACTTTTCAGGTTTTCTTTCCAATCTATTTAATCTATCAGAACGAACTAAATCAAAAGTTTCATATGTAGCTGGAAAAGTTTTGTTTGTAATTCCTTCTTTTCGGATTTGTTGAGTTAAAAAATATTCTAATTTATACCCCACTACATTACCCTCAAATTTTTCTAAATTTAAATAAACATCTGAAATTTTTTCAAACGTAGGTTGGTCGGATATACTTAAAAAATCATTTGGTGCATCCTTATATGGGGTAGTTGAACTCGTAACAAGTATGTCTGGAACAGAAACTAATGGTATTGGTGTAGCTATATGAACATCAAATCGTGTTCTAATAACAACATCATAATCAATACCACTTTCTTTTACTAACTCTTTGGAACGATACTGAGTATAAAACTGATAGTATATGTGTTCTTGTTTTTTAACATCATTAGTATTAGTAGAAGAATATTCTATACGTTTTGGATTATATAGTTTTTCGATTTCACTTGGAAATTCTTTAGTAACAGTCATGTGCTCATCATACAAATACTTTTCTGCATGAGGTGCACAACCATATCGTTCTCCAATCATATCTTCATCCCACCAAGTATGTATGTAAACATCAGCATTTAACGCATCTATAAGTTTTCTCCATTGAGGAGCCATCTCCTTGTAGAATCTTGGTTGGCCATGAAAACTTATTGCTACTTTCATCTATCGTATTTCAGTAATGTAAAATCTTTTTCATATAATCTATATACAATATCTCTCATTTCTTTTGTATAATATAAATCATAATCTTTTGGTAATCCATTTTCTCTAAACCATTTAGTTGGTTTATCATAAACAGCTTCGGTTATAGTATCTGTACGAACAAAGTGATTGTTTTTTCTTTCTGTGATTTTATCATAATCAAAATCTAATACTTCACAAACTTCTTTTATATCTTCTTTGAAGGTTTCCATATGAACAATCTTATTGAAAGTAAATCTTTCTATACCTAACCATTGTGGTTTTAAATGCCTTTCAGCTTGTACAATATTAGTTGTTCCAAGTTTTTTTATAAACTCTTCAAAAGAAACACCAGTATCAGATATACCAAAGTGTGGAATTGGAACTTCATATTCGTATTTTTCTTTCAAGCTCCAAGGTGGGTCTCCTTGATAGATAACCTTGTTTATATAAAAACTAACTAATCTATTATAAGGATTTCTCTGCATTAGAAAAGTGTAATCTATATCTCTATTGATGTTTTGAAAGTATTTTTCTGCAAATGAAATTCCACATTTTGGAGTTGCAAAGCAGTGTTTTGACATTCGTTCAGCCATTATAATTTTTTAGATAAATTAATATATTTTTCAAATTTACTTGGTTCATTATGTAATGGTATTAAACTAACTAATAATGATTTTGTTATCTTCTTTATAATACTTATTTCATTTTCTGAAAAGTTAGATTCAAAATGAGAAATCATTTTGGTTTTATAAGATTGTTTCATTTCTTTATCTAAAAGAATCTCATCATAACCTACCAAAGATTGATATATTTTTGCGTAATCATATAGTTTATCACCAAAAATACTCAGTTCATTTCCTTGCTTACCTTTAACATCAATAAGTTTTATGCGGCCGGTGTTGTTTAAGATTATATTACTAAAAACCAAATCCCCATGTATTATACTATAATCACCTTGAAGAAATCCAACATCAGATAATATTTCATCTTGTTCATCTGCTGTTAATCCGTATTTTAAATAATCAAATGAAGAAAACCTATCTTGAAGTTTTTGATTGTAATCATAATACTCAACAAACCCACCAAGAGAATCAGTATTATGAATTTCGTTTATTGTAGATAATAATAAATCAATGTGGTCTGTTGTGAGAATTTCATTTATATAAAGTGTACTAAAATTACTACCATCAATTTTTTCCATCACAACCTTTCCTTTTTCAGCTGATATCAGATTTGGAAAGTACTTTCTAATTGGATATTTTTGTATCTCTTTGTAATAGTAAGATTCTCCTTCTAATTTATTATCATCTGAAAGTTTAGTTACTGTTTCTGAATCGAAAATTAATTTATTGAAGTGTCTTGGTTCAACATCTTCCATATAAAATCCTAACTCTTTATTCAAATCGGTTTTAGGATTTATCATTAAATCATCAATATAGAAATGTGCGTAAGGTTTACCAAAAAATAATTCATCATAAGGAATATCGAACTCCTTTAAGGTATTCATAGTAATCTCACCGATATCTGCTATTATTGCTCCTACATTACTTCCATGAGTTCTCATTCTTCTTGCAGTATAAACAATAATATGATGTCCTTGTTTCTTTAGGTTACGAAGATAGTTTATAGTTTTTGGTATTGGTTTTACAGAACGATAATCACCAGCTATTGTTGGAAACGTAACAAGTGTATTATCTAAATCAAATACAAATCTTTTTGTTTCTGTTGGGAATGATTTAGCAAATTCTATTATCTGTTGAGGTGTTCCTAATACATGAAAATCTTTTACCTCAACTGATGAAAATTCTATATCATCTTTTAACATTTCTTTAATAATATCAGATGTAAACTTTTCTGAGTTTTTTTCTATTCTATCAATGTATTTTAAAACCTGTTTGGTATCATTGAAAACATAACAACCTGAATTTGCATTATCTGATATTTTCTTCTTCTCTTTGATATCTACGATTTTATCTCCTTCCAACTTTAAGTAAGAAAATAAGGGTTCAGGTCTTGTACTATTAAAATAAGCAGAAAGATTATTTTTAGATTTCCTAACCTTAGATATGATATCCTCTTGATACCAAGTATCACCATCTAATAAAACTATTTTATCTGTTATGTTAAAACGATTGATACAAAGTTTTATTGTTTCAGATGGACCATTTGTAGGGGGGAGGGAAGTAAGTTTTATGTTTGGATAAATTGAGTTTACAACTTCTTTGAAATTAAATGCATCTAAAAACTCATTATAAGGTATATAAACATTATCAGATTCAGATATGTTTAGTGAATCTAAAACCCAAAAGATTATCTCTTTACCAAGTACTTTTATTAAAGGTTTTGGTTTAGTGTAACCATTATTAGAAAATCGTTCACCGATTCCCCCAAGTGGAATAATTATATTCATTGATATTTTTTTGTTAAAAGTTCTTTAAGCTTTGGGTCTCTATCATACTGATGTACTATTACAAAAGATTCTCCTTTTTGATTTACCAACTTACCATCTATTTCCAACTTAGGAGTTGGTTCTAATAATTTATCACCGAAGTGGTCTTTCTTTACCCACACAGTTCCTAACTGAGTTACAAATCCTTCTTCTTGTTCTACCTTTTGTACTATATCTTTAAATTGAGATAAGTTAATTAAAACATTATATGCAGCCTGGTCTGATAATTGTTCTTGGTTGGATGTTGTTAAACTCCATCGATAGATATCAATGAACAAATCTTTTAAGTATTCAGAATCTGCTACAATCGTTCCTGCACAGTAAGAAGTTTTATTTTGCAACCATTCCCATTCCATTGGAAATGAAGTTCCAGCGTTTGTTACTGCCCACTCATCATCCTTAAATGTAATGCATTCAGAAAATGACATGATAGGTTTATTTTTATTCTTTTCTATCCAAGTTGATGGGTCTTTTTGAAATAGTACATCTTTAACATCTGTCCAAATTACAATCTCCCCTTTCATAGTTTCAAGTAGTTTGTAACAATCAATGAATCTTTGTAAGATAATATGTTGATTTAACGTACCACCATATAAATCCCATCCTTTTGCTTTTAGATAATCAATAGTTTCATTTGGTACATCATATACCATCATAACTTTTCTTCCTTGATATCCACTATCTTCAATTGATTCAACGTATGGTTGGATATCAATTGGTTTATATTTTGTAATGCAACCTAATATTATCATCTATACTAAAATTTAAAATGTTTAAGAGTAAAATCATATAGTTCGTAATCATTTTTATTACGTTCTTCAAAAAGTTCAACAAATTCATTTGTAATTATCAAATCTTTATCTGTTTTATTTTTGATTAAATCTTTATCTTCGAATTTATATCCTGTAAAATTTTGGAACTTTACTAAAGATTGTTCCATTTTTTCTGCAACTGTTAAAAAATCATATTTTAAAAGTACAGCTTCACTACTCCAAGTATCATCATCACCAACTCCTAAATATTTACAAATATAGTTGTCCATTCCTCTGAAATATGGTTCAAAATGAGTATTGTGATAATTTTCTAAGTAAAATAAAGATACATTATCATCATATTGTTTATATCTATCTTCTCTTAAATGGTGTTTATAATGAGAAAGAAATCTACTTAATGGATGTCTAACCGAACCCATCACTCCTCTACTTTCTTGTTTTACAACATTCCAATTTACATCACCAGACCAAAGATGTCCTAAGTTAACTATCCCTTTTCCAGGCATAATTCCATGTTCTAATTCATCTATATATTCAATACCTTTCCAAATACAGAATTTCTTAATATGGTGTGCTATTGTGGTTGTTGCACACTTTGGTGTACGAACCCAAACAATACCATTTCTAATTTTATTTACCATATTTAATTAAATCTTTATGTGTGAATAATCCTTCTCCATGAACCACCTTAAAATCTTGCCTTGGCCACCAATATGCAATCTTTCTTTCCAAATCAATTCCTTCTCCCATAAATGGTTCTATAACTGATAAATAGAACTCTTTTTTATATAAACAAGGATTGTTAGTCCAATTACCATATCTTGATGTTGTTGTAAAGTATTCACCATTTTTACCAATCAAACCTTCAAATTTTTTATCAGGCTCTTCAGTCCAATGAATAGCATCTAATAAATGTGGTGAGGTAACTTCATGCCAATCATCATAATAATCCAATTCTCTACCTTGAAACCTAAAAGAAAAGTGTGGATGGCCTGGATTTTTTCTATGTCTGTATCTTACTACATCAACTCCACTATTTAATAAATCCAATCCACTCTGTAATCTTTCTATTGTGGTTTCTAAACTTTCAATTAGTTGCCAATCGTTTTCTAATATTAAAACATTATCTGTTTTAGATTGTTCGGTTAGTTCTTTAAATCCCCTACCAATACCAATGTTAGTTTCTTTACCAATGTAAGGAATACCGAAATGCTCAGCAACTTTCTTATCTTCATCTGATACTTCGTTGAATAAAATACATACATCAGTTACATTATGTAAAAACTCTCTTTCAAAATACGAAGTGAGAGTTTCAACCAAAGTTTGTGGTGCATTCCACGAAAGTATTCCAACTGATATTGGTAGTTTACTCATAGTTTTCCTTAACGTAATTCCAAATTTGTGATACTATTTCTTTTTTATTTTGATGTCCTCCCATTCTTGGACCTGTAAAGTGCCAAATATAAGAATCATTTATAAATGAACCATCATCATACTTTACCATAACCATATTGTTCCAAATGAAATCAGTATAATGTATCTCATCTTCAAACAATTCATAGAATAATATATTTGTTGGTGTTTGTTCTACTGCATTTGGACCAGTTGGTTGTGTTCTGTAAAAACTACACCAATAATCATAGTAAGGTTTCATATTCTCTCTAATCTTAATGTAATTTTCTTTACTTAAAAATAGAAATCCATTGTTGTGATAATTCTCAGCTGGAGTTTTAATATTTGGATTTACTTCAACCCATTGATTTAAATGAAATCCACCAGAGTTTCCTGCATCTTTAACAACTACTGCTGATTTATCTTTGAACTCGTTAAAGAAATTAGGAGCATCCCATCTAATCATTGTATCTGCATCTACAAATGCAATCTTATCGTAATCAGCATCAACTAATCTTTTATCAAACCATCGTTCCCATACACCATTACCCCATGGTTCGAAATCATACTCAATTTTATCATTTGCTATGATTAAATCTATATTGTGTTTGTTAGCATACCATTTCCAAGATTCGATACATTCAGGTAATTCTGTATCCCATCCATTATAAGCTGGTATGAATATTAAGTTTTTGCTCATGATACTGCTCTTCCTTTCATTTTTTCCCAATCTCTATCTTTTCTAACATTGTTGTTAGTTTCTTGAGTTGCGGATAATACATTATTAACTGTTTTTAATTCCTCAGTTAGATGAAGTATTGCTGCTAAATCTTTGGGGAAACAATGTCCACCAAATCCAAAATCTCCATCATGACCTGGTACATTCCAATGAGATTTTCCTAACCTATCATCATGAGTTGCATATTCTACAACTTTATCATAATCAATATTTAGTTTACCACATAACTGATACATCTCATTTGCGAATGATACCTTTGTTGAAAGGAATGTATTAGTTAAATACTTTACCATCTCAGCATGAGTTGAATCTGTTTTGATTATATTTGCTTTAGGAAATACCTTAGAAAATATTTGTTTCAATTCAGTAGTAGCAGGTCTTGGTCCTCCTAATATAATTCTATTTTGATTTTCGTAATCCTCTACTGCATTTCTTTCTGTTAGAAATTCAGGATTAAATACCAACCTAAGTGATTGATATTTATTATTCCATTTTTTAGTTGTACCTGGACTTACTGTTGATTTTATTACAATACTTTTAGTTGTTTCGTAATTATCTGCAATCAAATCAATAGAACTAAGTACTTGTTCGAGTATAGATATATCACAACTTCCATCTGATTTCATAGGAGTTGGTAAACATAGAAAAATAGTATCACACAACATAGTTAGATTTTCTAACGTTGATGTTGATTTGGTATCATCTTTATCGTGAGTAAGAACATCATAGTAATTCTTAAACTTCTGATAAACTGCATTTCCTACGAAACCCTGTCCTACTATTCCTATCATAGTGATTGAATATAATCTCTTAATCTATCTTGTGGTTGCCAATCTAATCTATCTAATAAATCATTATTCTCTCTAAGAGTTTTTCTGTAATTACCTGCTTGGTCTGGTAAGTAAAGTGATTCAATCTGTGGAAACTTTTCTTTAAACATTCCAAACATTTCATTGATTGAGTAGTTTACACCACAACCAAGTTCCCATGCATCTTCATGTTTTTCATCTCCCATACCCACTTTATATAATCCATCAACTATATCTACAACATGAGTAAAATCTCTTCTTTGTTCTCCATCACCAATGATTGTAATCTTTTCATTATCTCTAACTTGTCTCCTCCATATACCAATCACTGCTGCCCAATCACCTTCGATGATTTCATCAGGTCCATATACATTATAGAATCTACAAATCTCTGCATCGATACCATAAGTTTGTCTGTATAATTTAAATACCTCTTCACCCATATGTTTAAATGCTGCATATGGTGATTGAAATGGGTCATGCCATCTTGAAGATGAACCAGCGTAAACTACTTTTACTTTATTTAACCTTGCCCATTCTGCTACAACTTGTGAACCTTGTGCATTTACTCTAAAACATTCTGTTGGGTCCTCGAATGAAGGTTGGATTCTACTTAGTGCTGCTAAATGATACACTAAATCAAAATCCTTACCTTTCCAATACATAAGTGATTCAATATCACCAGTTACATAAGTTGCTCCATCTACATGGTTATCCTCTGCACCCGTTTCGTAATCATCAAGTGATACCACTTCATGACCTTCTTGTAATAATCTTTTAATGAGGTTAGTTCCTATAAAACCAGCTCCTCCTGTTACTAATATTTTCATAGTTGTTGCTTTCCATATTTTATTTTATTCCAAAGTCTTTCAAAAAAATAATACACAATGAAACCTGTGATGTTCATATAAAGTGCATTTAAAAAGTTGTTATCTGTTACGTTAACTGTTAATACTAAGAAGGAGTTTAGTATTGCTACCATCCTCCAACTGAAAGTTTTTAGTATTGTTCTTTTTTTAGTTTCTACAAACATTACTTACTTACTATTCCTATAAGTTGATGTTCATTAAATAGAAGATATTTTTCATCATCTATTTTAATTTCGTTTGTACCTTGTCCTTTTTCATACATCACAACATCACCTCTCTTTACAGTCATTGGTATTCTATCACCATTCTGTGAAAAGATACCCGTACCAACTTCCATAACTTCACCATTTACTTTTTGGTTCTGTGTCATTGATTCCGATATAATGATTCCACTTTTTGTTTTTGATTCCTCTTTTTTAATTGGCTTTACTAGGACTCTATCTCCCAATGGTTTAAATTGTGTCATAAAATTGATTTTGTTGTTCTTGTCTATCTATTTGTTTTGGATGATATAATGCCCAATGTTCTTCCGCTGGGAAGTTTGAAAATGTATCATATCCAGTAATCTTTTCGTGTACTTTGTTCATCCAAGTTACATCTTCTGTATTCTTGTAAATTCGTGTTTGGTAATCTGGCCAATTAACCCAACCTTTTTCATTTACATTCCATCTCCATTTCTGAATATGTTCTTGACTTAATCCATTTACTGTATTTACTCTTGGTACGAAAATAATATCGACTGGATTTGATTCTAATACTTCAGGTAGATATGCAATCATAACCTCATGTGGAATTTCATCTGCATCTATCTGAAAGATATAATCACCTTTACAATTCTCCTTAAGGTTATTCTTATATGATGCGAAATCTTTATTTAAAGGAAATCCTACAACAGTATATCCATGGATTTTTTGTTTTATTTTAAGAAATTCTAAAACTTCATCAGTAACACCACCTTCATCATATTGAATTACAACCTCATCCTCTTCTCTGATATTGTTATTTAGAAAATCTAATAACTTCATTAGTTCTTCTAACTCATTATGTACTGTAATTGCGTAACTAATCTTCATCTCTATCTTCGTTTATTTCATCTCGAATTATTTCTCTACGAGTTGATGTTGTACCTGGTTCATTAAATAATTTTCTGAGTACATCTTCTTCAAACCTAATTTCATATACATTTACAATATTACTTAAAATGTAAGTTCTGTAATTTCCAAGTGAACGAGAATATAATTTAGAATTATTCTTAACATACGATTCAAATAAAGAACTACCATCTTTAGAAAACTTTTTTAGTAGAAGTTCTAATGCTTGGTCTGAACCTATTGGTATTCGTTTTTCTCTCAATTTACCAATAAAATTAGTAAAATCAATTGGTTTGATTGGATTAAGTTTAATTGCATGAACCTTATTATTAACAATACCAATCACAAAAATATATCTTGCATCTTCACCACTTCTTGTTGCTGGTTCTCCTCCCTTATAAGTGGTGATACGATAAATATTTCTTGGTCTTATTTGAGAACGAGGTACTCTCTTCTCAGGTCTTAGAAATGCCTTATATTGTCTTGTAAACGCCATTCATTACAGTTTTTTAATTTCAGGTAACTTAAGTTCTACTTTCTGCTGTACTTTTACATATTTATCAAGTATTTCTTTTAATTTACCTGTCATACTGACTAATGTAAAGTTTTTATTAATATTAGTTTTTAATCCTTCTGATTTCTTTAGATGTTTTTTATAGTTTTTATAAACATCAAATATTTGACCTGCTGCTTTAGAGTAATCTACATTAAACCACTTTGATTGTTCTAATAAGAATTTATTTGCTGCTGATTTATGTACTTCTTTTAACTCACCTTCTAAGTAAACAGTATTTTCTTCTGGTAAGAAATCTGTATGGCCACTCCATTTAGAAACTATAATTGGTTTACCTGTTGTTGCAAACTCTGCAAGTGGTCTACCATATCCTTCTCCTTTAGTAAACATGATAAATGATTTTACTTTTTCATCGTTATATAAATCATTTAGTTCTGATTCAGATAAATCACCAAATACTAAATGAATAGGAGGACACTTTTCACCAAACTGTTTTGTTACTTCTTTGATTTTGTTTGAGATACCTTCTCTTTCCATTACTGAAAATCCTGCTTGTGATGTTTTAAGAATAAGACCAGGTTGTTGTTTCTTTGGTAAATCTTTGAAAACTGTACAGAATGTTTTAATCATCATTCCAACATCTTTTCTATCATGTCCTAAATCTCCAGCCAACCAATGCCCTACAAATAAGAAATTAAAATCAGTATCAACAGAATCTAAAACAGATTTTGATGATTTACCATTAAATACTTCTGCATTTACTCCTTCAAATAAAACCTCCACTGGTTTTTCTAATTTTAATTGACCTATTTTTTGTTTAGTATTCTTATCTACTTGGTCATACGAAGTTTTAACTAATACATCTTTGGTAAATTCAGATGGTGTTATAATCAAATCCATTTGATTACTACCTTGAATAAACTCTTGAGGTGCAATAGTTGTTTCTACACCTGCTGTAATACCAATATTATATTTACCAACTTTTCTAAATTCATTAGCAACTGAAACTTGGATAAAAATATCAGGTTGTCTATCAACTTGAGTTGCCAAGCTTTCTAATATCTTTTTTCCAAATTCTGTTTGTGGATTAATTTGGTCTTGTGGTGTATTACCCCATCTTGTTGGTACTACTTTTATATCATATCTATCCAAATCAAATAGTGATTTGAGAATATCTCTTGAATGGTCACCATAACCACTTCTTGTTGCTATTGGTGACTGAAATACTAATAAAGGTTTACTCATTATCTTAATTTATATACGTTAAACTTTTGTTTTGGCTTCCAATTCTCAATTGCCTTAAGAATTCCATCTGCCATTTGTTTGTTTTGATTCTTGGAATTCAATCCCATTTCTCCCATGAATTCTTTTCTACCTACTAATCCGGCTTTAGTTCTTTCTTTAGGTGTTTTATCATACCAATATCTAATTGCATCTGTAACTTCATACACATCTACCTTATCATCTATGATGTAAGGAGTAGGAACTGAACCTACCATAGTTTGAACTCTTGGCCATACTGGTTTTACCCACTCACCATGAGTTACTTTATCTTCCCAATCTCTGTAATTGTGAAGTGAACCAATTTCTTTGTAATCTTCAGCAGTTAGATATTTACCATCTACCTTGAATCCACATTGGTCTTGTAATCCACCTGTAACATTTATAATTGTTGGTGTTCCTGCCATAATAGATTCTGCAGTAGTTAATCCAAACCCTTCGTTACCTGCAATATTGATTGTACAATCTGATAAATTATAAAGGTAATTTAATTGTTCTTGATTTACTCTATCTGTTGAGAATTTGATATCACAATCAGGTGCGATTCTTTTTTGTACTTCGATTAAATTCGTACCATTCTGGTCAACAGGTGCAGTATGCATTATTAAACAAACTTTATCTTTATCTTCTTCAGGTAATCCATCTCTAAATTTCTTAAATGCCCAAATTACATCTGAAGGTTGTTTTCTTTTAATGTTTCTATTCATCCAAAATAAAACAAACTTGTAATCTTTATCACCAAGAACTTGTTTTCTAAATTCTTGAGGAACATCTACTGGTTTGTATAAATCAGAATTGATACCATGTGGTACATAATCAACTTGCCAATCTTCTAAGGGTTTGATTGTTTCTGATTCTAATTTTCCAACTCTACTTACAATACCATATGTTTGTCTTGATATACACCCTAACCAATCACAACTTTCGTAATAATCTCTATTATAGTGTGGGTCTGGTAAATCATCCCATATATGATAAAATAAAATTGGAATGTTTTGTCTTACCTCAGCTTCCATTTCATATAACCATCTCCAATATCTTGGGTCTGTAAAGTGTAGTATAGCATCAGGTTGATGTCTCATTATTAATTCTCTTAGAATATTTGCATCTCCATATCCACTCCAAGGAATGATTTTAAGTGAAGCATCTTCGATACCACTAATCTTACGTGCATCACCTCCTAAATCAATTTCTTTTCCTTTATCAGGATGATTAACTGCTGCTCCCAATTGAACCCAATCAAACTTATCCATATTTCCAAACACAAATTCTTTGGATACTGTTGCTATACCAGATGACATTCTCAAGTCATCTGAGAGTAATAATATTTTCTTTTTTGCCATTAAAATTTATTTAAAATTGAGAACCACTAGGTTGTAGTTCTTCGTAAGTATTAACTTCATTTCTAAATTCTTCTTCGTTGTTGTACTTGTGTACTGAACGATTTACTAATTTTTGTAGTGTGATATTTGAATCAAACGAAATTCTTTTGAATGATGAATAAATATCTTTAATAATTTTTACTGTTGTCAGTTTCGTATCTGCCATAACCTCTCCGTATTTTATTTATTGTTGTTATGTATAAATATATATAAATATAAAAAACAGATACTATTTCCAAAGAGAACAAAGATTTCTTGTTTTGAATTCACACCAATCACATTGCTTACCTTTGTTTGGTGGAAACACTTCTTGTATGATATCACCACCCTCAGCAAATACCGAATCAACAAACCCTTTGAATCCATTCCAAGCCATGTTCATTGAAGGTTTACCATTGGCAGGAACGAACTTAGATATTCTTGGTATAGGAAAATCTACACCTTCCCATAATTTTCTTTTAAGTATCTGATATTCTACTTTGATTTTATCTAAAGGTATATCGTACTTATCTGAATAAAACTTTTTATAAAGTAACATCTGTGAGGTTTTTATCTTATCATTCTTTTGATACTTGTTCCAACCTCTTGTTGAAGTTTTCAAGTCAATGATAATATAATCTTGTGTAGTTTTATCTTTAAGGAGTACATCAATAAAACCAATAAAATGAACACCTGGTTTAATCTCAGCGTTCAATCTCTGTTCTATTGCTACAAGTTCATATCCAGTCTTAGTATATAGTTTATCTAATTTACTTGTGAAATATGAAAGTATTGCTTTACCATCCTCAAAGAACTCACCCAACTCTTCTTTTTTACATGGATACATACCATCTTCCATCTTCTCAGATTCCTTAGTAAAATGTTCTACCATTTGTTTGTACAACATTTTTTCTAAATCTAACTGAAGGGCTTGTTTCTTGGTAACATTATACATCACATCTAAGAAGTGTTGTATTGTTTCGTGCATTGCACTACCGAAAATTGTGTGGATGTTTGCTGAGGATGTTCCTAACTTATCAATATAATTTAGTTTATATTGTTCTTGACAGGTTGAATACATACCATATTGTGAATAACTTACTCTTGCCATAATACTTTATCTTTTACTATGTAAAGATACGAAAAATAAATGAGAAAACCAAATAATTATAACCTTATTTTTGACTTACATACAGGATATATAATATCTTTAAATAGTTGATATGATAATGAGTTAGTTAAGTGGTGTTTATCTTCTTGAAAAATCGTATTTATATCTTGTTTAGTTACTAAATCATCAGTCCATTCGGTTACTGTATTATATCCATGTGGTTTAACAAATTCTACTCTTGTTAAGATATCATTTATTTGTTCTTTAATATTAGATAAATCTCTATCACATTCTTCAGCAATATCATATCCTTGCCATTCATTATCATTTCCACTAAAAGACCAGAACATATGTACAAATGGGATATTTTTACTTTTTAAATAAGTTTGTAACATATCAATTTTTTGTAACAAATCTAATAAATTAAGATAATGATTCCAAAAATATTTTATATATTTTTCATAAAACTTACTAAGTTCTTTTTTAGCAAACTCATTGTTTGTATATAGTAAAGAACCATTTAAAGCTAATGTATGGAATGAACTGGTATGTGAATCTAATGTAGTTGGTAACCACAATCTATTTGTGTAAGTAGTTTGTATATAAAAAACAGTATCATCTAAATTTATTTCATCACTACTAAGTGTAGAAATAGTACTATTACTACCAAGTATAGGACCGTGAAATTTTGGGTCTAATTGGTATTTATTTGAAAATCGGTAAACATCTTCAATAATTTTTTGATTTGAATTTCCACCAATCATACCTTGCATTTCCGAATTAAATACTTTATTATATAATTCTGCATCTAATTCCATTACTGCAGCATTAATGCCTGCCATGTGAGAACATCCAAATGGAATTATTGTCATACCTTTAGTTTCAACTTGGTTATTAACTTTTTTTCTGTACCATACTTCTCACAAATATATTTTATATTTTCCCTACCTTCTTTAGTTGCATAAAATATTTCAAGATATTCTAATGCTTCCTTTTTAGAGGAAGTAAATTCTTTGATGATTAATTCTACTAGCCAACCTTCATATTTAGTATCATTTTTACCTTTAGTATATTTTAGATAATGTCTACCTTTTGGTAATAATCCAATAAGAGCCAGATAAAGTTGGTTTGGTTCCAATACTTGGGTATATGGTTGTATTTCTGAAAGAACTTGAATCCAATCTTTGTTCATAGAAAGAAATCTATGAATCATATAATTACTCCAAGTTTTTTTATCTCCATCATCTAAAGTTGCCCAATAGTCTGGATTTTGCTCGTTTGTAATTGCTTTTATGTGGTCAAATAATGATTTAGCCATATTATGTTATAATTGGTTTTAATTCATCAGGTAGTAAATCTGCGTTGATTTCTCCACAATCCCCACATAGATATAATTCGACTGGGATTATTGCATCCTTAGCTTGTCCTGTTGCTATTCTTGATAATTTCAAGAATTTAGTTCCTTGTATGAATACACTTCCATCACATTCATCACTTGTACAAACCATTTCTTTGGCTTGTTTTAAATCTACTTTTGGTTGTTGTCCTAATATATCTGCCATAATTTATTTTTTAATCGAACCATTGAGAACGATTTGTTTTTATATTTTTAATTCCCTCATCGGTGTACTTGGGATTTTCTTTTTCCATCTCATCGAATCTTTCTTTTATTTTATCAAAAGCCTTCTGTTCGTTTTTCTTACCAATAGTTTCAGCTTTTTTCAATTCACCATCACTTATAGTTTTACCTTGAGATGCTTTTTCAAGTGATGCGAATCTTTTTGTATGATATGAAGAAAGTGGTTTAGTGAATTGTTTTAGATGAGCCGCTTGTCCATCAATATATTCTAAGAATCCATCAAAATCTTCTTTACCTAATTTGTTTAACTCTTCATCTGTAAGTTGGTTTTGTGGGTCGAATATCATATCTTATCTTATTTACTATGTAAATATACGAAAAATAATTTAATTATCCAAATTAAAAGTTACTTATTTTCTATATAAGTAATTATTGAATCTGCTATTACTTTATGTAATTCTTTAGTTGGGTGTCCATCATCTGTCCATTTATATCTATCATCTGCATCAAATATCAAACCTTTTCTAAGGTTAGGAACATCCATAATATCTGCTATGGTATTGTATATCTTACCATTATAATGTATTGGAACAGTTCTATCTTTGTAAAATTTAGTTATGTTAGAATCTATGTTATACATTACATCGTAAATATAATCACTATCTGGTTGAGACCAGTTTCCTACTATTATTATTTTTTTCTTTAATCGTTTCTCAAACTTTTTTATAACTTCTATATAGTAATTAAGAACATAATTATTACAATAATCTTTAAATTTATCTGCTGTTTTGAAATACTCTTGAAATTTTAAACCAAGCTTAAGTGGAAAAAGTTCTGCAGAAGTTGGATGATAATTATTGCTTTTGTAAAAATAACTTCGTTCATTAAATTTTACAAAATCACCATCACCATCAAAAGGATTAAAAGTAGTATCAAATCGTGACCACAGCTCTACGAAGAAGTAATATGATGAATAATCTTTATATGCATCATCTGTGATACTATCTGGAAATTTAAAAATAGATTTCATTTCATCATGTATTATATATCCCATATCTCGTGTAATACTCGTCATTTGAAATATAATTTCTTCAGGTAGATGTATATTACTTCTAATTTTCTCTAAAACTTCAGATACAAAATCTAATGAATCTTTATTACTTCCACCATTTCCTTGAGGTGAAAAGTATATAGTATCAAAATAATTTGAAACTAAAGTTGGATAAACTAATTCGTTTCTTTTTAATAAAGATGTACCTCCCTCAGTAAACTTACATACTTGGGGAAACTGATAACTTTGCGTTTTCCATGTTTTTGTTACATCTTTAATATAAGATTCAAATCTTTCATCATATAATTCTAATCCCTGTCCCCATGTAAATGAATCACCCGTAAATATTAATGGTTTTTTCATATATTATTTTTTATTTTATTAAAAAACTCAGCGTGACCGGTCCAAGACCAATGTGAATCATCAATATCATCATACTCTTGAGCTATTATAGGATATACAACTGAACCATTTTTGTTTAAAAGGTTTTCATCTAAATTCCAAATAATAATTTTAATATTATTTACTTCAAAGTACTCTTTAAATGAATTATATAATATATCGTATCTATCTGTTACTGATTGTAAATTGGGTATCCATATATTTTTAATGTAATTTGCTAAAGTTTCATAGTATTCGTTAGAAAAATCTCCCTTTGGATATAATTTTTCAAAAAACATATGAATTAATATTTCGTAAAATCGTGGTTTACCAGTTGGATATGAATAAGGTACTTTAAACCTACTATCAGTTCCTCTACAAAGTATAACAGTATCTTGTGCGGATATGTTTTTTAGATTTTGTATTAAAATATCTATTACTGTTTGATTCGATATACCAGGCCTACCATAATTTGTATGTTCATCATTAAGAAATTCACTCATTAACTCTACCCAAGTTTTTTGAGTACCATCATATGTTCTTTTGTAATACTCATGGTCTTGAGTACAACCTTGGCAATATGTAAATGAATCTCCAAAGAAATGAATCATAACAACTTTATTATATTCTTAACTGTTTTTGGTCCTACTTTTATAGTATGATATGGGTTACCAACCTCATCTAATACTTCTTTACATAGATTATCAATAGCAATTGACTCTTCTAAATCTTGATATCTTTCTTTTTCATTATGAGTACCTTGAGTGGTTCTATCTAAAAGAACATCAATACAATCATATTTTTTATGTAAATCAATAATAAAATCATGAAAAGGTTGTCCATAAAATTCAGCAGGATATCCTTTTGTATAATATCTGTGGTAAATTGTAGAGAATAAAATTGGTGAATCAATCACTATATAATCTACCTTACCATAACATTCTGCTATCCCTCTATGTTGGTTAGCAAATACATACAACTGGTCTGATATCGCTGGTATGTTCTTATCCCATGCTAATCTTTTTGGGAATTCATAAGGGTTATTACAACTTATGTGTTTCTTTTTTAATTTGTAAGTTATACCTGCAGCAATTGAAGATTTTCCAATACCAGGTCCACCGTAGAGATTTATTAACTTACTCATTTATTTTTTTTCTTTTAATAATATTCTTATATGATATACTTGTATGCATATAATTATAAAGTTTAATACTGCTAATGATACCGTTCCTAACAACATTGCATATCCCAACCAAACGGTTCCACCTAATATACCAAATATTCTTAACTTTAACATATCCTTTTGTAGAAATTGTGTTATTACTAACAAATTACCAATCCACCCTATTACCTCATACCAATTCATAATCTTTTTTGTTTGTTTGTTATTAAATTAAACTTTTATTCTGATTTAATTTTAAAGTATGTCCTACTTCAGGACCATAATGATAAAAATGTTTATCCAATTCCCAGCTGACATCTGTATTAATATCTAAGTTAGATAATACTGCCGCTGCGTGTATAATACATCCTTCCATAGCTCCCATTTTTTTATCCGTATATCTAAATGGTTGTTTACCTTCTGTCTTTTCTATTATATTTAAGTAGTTTTTTATAAATTTATTTTTTATACGTTTGTTTTTAAAATTAAAAGCTATTACTGATTCATCTATAAATTTAATTTCAGTTTTAGTTAAATCATATAATACTTTACCATATTCATTTACATCATCAAATTCTGTATCTCCATTTATAACATCAGATGAATTGATTTTTTTATCTAAATACTCAACATCATTACCAATCCATTTAACAGAAATACCATAAGGTATATCATCAAAAAGGTTTTTAGGAAGTGAAGTTATAACATGGTCAGTATCTAATGATACTACTTTATCAAACTTTTGTAACGATTCTACTATCGATTTTGATTTTAAATTAAAGTTAAATTCTTCATCTACAATAATAGTATGATAATCATCTATCTGCCTATCTGAACATATCACTATATTGTTCTTAGGAAACAAAGAAGAAAGAGATTTAAACTCTTCTACATATCTATCACCTATTGCTAAAAAACAAAATCCTGTATCTTTCAAAATATTTAATTACTTAGTGTTATAATAAAAAAGGGGGTAATTAAACCCCCTTTAATTTATTCTATATTAGAATCTGTATTTTAGAGAAGCGTTCCAAGTACGTCCGAATCCGAACCATACTGAGTTTCTCGTATCAATACCATTCCAAGTAGTTGAAGTTGAAGTTGCGTGAATGTTAGAATTAGATTCTGCAATATAAACAGTATCTAATAGGTTATTAACATTTGCTCTAAAGGATAATCCTTTACCAATATTAAAAGTAACACCACCATCTAATAAACCATATGAAGGAAGTTTTAATGCTCCATCATTATCTGGTTGAGTAAATGCTGAATCGGTAATAGAGTAATCAGCATATAATCCATCTACGAATCTATATCCTAAATCTACGTTAAATTTACCGAATCTGTAATCAGCTTCTACATAAGAAGTGAATTGTGCTGCATCACCAACTTTAGCATCTTTTGTGTAAAGAGTACCTGTACCAATTGATTGTTGATTTTCATCAAACAATTCAGCTGAGAAATCATTAGTATATTTCCAATCACCGATTGATAACATACCTTTAAGAGTTAATTGAGATGTTGCTCTATAAACTCCTTCGAATTCAATACCATTGTGTACTACATCAATGTTTCTAAATTGTGCTGAACCATCTACACCTTGTTGGTTAGATAAACTTCTTGTAACGAATCTGTTACCCCATGTTGTAGAGTAAAGGTTTACGTTAACATTTAATTTAGAAGATGTGAATCCATATCCTAATTCTACTGAACGAATTTCTTCGTTTTGTAAATCATCATTAACTAAGTTTGCATAGTTAGGGAATACAGTTCCAAACTGAGGTTGTCTTGAAATGAAACCTGCGTTGAAGAATACATTTGATTTTTCATTAAAGTTGTAGTTTGCACCACCTTTAAGATATCCACCACCTACATTAACTTTTTCAGATAATGGTAGTGCCGGTTGGTCAAATAAATCTTCTCTTTGGAATGATTGATTAGATAAACCTGCTTGTAATACTGCAGTTAGTTTCTCATCATCATTGTATTCAATCAAACCATTAACACCTTGCCATCCAACATATCCAATGTTGAAGTAATCAATCTTAGGTCCTCTAATTCCGGTATCTTGGAATGGAGAAGCATCGATTGTAGTATTAAGAATTTGTCCTGCTGAGTTCTTGTTACCAGTTGAATAGTAACCATCAAATCCCATTAGGTTATTTACAGTTCTATAATGGTATCCTTTATAGTTTCTTAAATCAATTCCGATTGAATACTTAAAGTTACCACTATCGATTTCTAAGTTAGAGATTGCTCCAACCCAGTCATGAGAGTTCATAGATGCTCTTCTAATAAGACCAGCTCTATTTACACCATCATCTCTGAATCCATTAGATGCGATAAGTTGTCCTTCGTATCCACTAATACCACCACTATAAGCATCGGTATTAGAAGTTTGGAATGCAACTACTGCATCGTAATCGATAAATCCATCTGCAGTTCTTGAACCTCTACCATTTTCTAAGTAGTGTTCAGTTAAATCTTTTCTGAAAGGTAAGATATCAGTTTCCGAGTTGTAGTAATTTCTACCTCTTGGACCTGTTCCACCACCTCTACCTGCTGAACCATATAACGATGTAGCAAGTTTAACGTTATCAGAGATTTGGTAATCCCAATTAAATGTTGCTAATGGTTTGTTGTAGAAGTTTCTTCTCATTGAGAATTCTTCACCTTGGTAAGTACCACCATTTGAGTTCCATCTTCTATCGATACCTTGAGTACCGAAGTTTTGGTAATCTCTAATAGATACCCATACATCTCTTTGGTGGTGCCATTGTCCAGCCCCTAAAAAAGAAAAGTTCAAATCGTGCTTTGAACCTTCAGGTGAATAACCAACTGCGAAAAAGTAAGTATATCCCTCACCACTTGTGTTGTAGATATATCCATCACCTTGCCATCTTGATAACAAGAAAGATGAAGCCCATCCTTTTTCGTTTTTACCTGTATTATAGGTAGCAGTAGTTTTGAAGTATCCATCGTTCCCTGCCATTTGAGCAACAGAACCACCTTCTTCTTTTTCAGCAGCTCTTGTAAAGATTGATACAGTTCCACCTACTGATGGTACTGCTAATCTTGAAGCTCCTAAACCTCTCTGAATTTGGATTCCACTTGCAACATCTGTTAAACCTTGCCAGTTAGACCAATAAACCCATCCATTTTCCATATCGTTTACTGGTTGCCCATTAATAAGGAATGATGTGTTTCTTTGGTCGAATCCTCTTAAAGAGATTCTTGAATCACCATAACCACCACCTTGTTTAGTAGCGTAAACTCCTGGAGTTTTGTTCATGATTTCAGGAAACTCTAAGTTCCCCACCTTTAGTGCAATTTCACTTGCCCTAATCGTTGATACTGCTACTGGCGTTTCTCTCACCTTCGCAACATCAATTACTCCTGATGTAACAACTACTTCTTGAAGTGCATTCAAGCCTTGTAGTAATTCCACCAACAGTCCATCTTTCGCAGTTACTTCTTTAGAGTCATATCCTAGATATGAAAATACAAGAACATCTCCTGCGTTTGCCGATTGTATAGTAAAGTTTCCATCGAAATCAGTAACAACTCCATCATCTGTACCTTGTACAAGAATGGTTGCTCCTGGTAATGGTTGTTTACCATCAGAATCAACTACTTTCCCACTAATTTGTGCAAAAGTACTAAATGATGATAACATCATCAATCCAACTAATAATAGTTTTTTCATTTTAAATTTCTGATTTTTGATTAAATTAAACATAACTAATTGCATACTATGAACCCTCGTTACTGAGTTCATAGTAAATTTTAATATTTTCGTGTATTGTATTTGTGCTTGTAAATTCCCCCAAGTTTGGAGTGTAAGTGCTATCACAACTTTCGTTGGTTATGATATTTTGTAGATTATTCATGTAAACCATGTTTATGTTCTTTAAATAACTATTAGTACTATTAATAATGAAACGTTATTTTATTGTTAAGTAAAATATTATACACTCTTCAATTCATTGAGAGCGTTCTTGTATGTAAGTTCTGATTGAAGTCCGGCATATCTTCCAACTTCTTTACCATCTTGTTCGATAATAACAGTTGGAACTGAACGTACGAAGTATTTTTGTGCAACTTCGAAATCCTTATCTATGTTAACATCTTCAAATGATACATTAGAATAATTTGTTTTTACCTTTTCCATAATCGGTGTTAACATTTTACATGGGCCGCACCATTCTGCGTAGAATTTTTTTACTTCAATCATTTTTTTCTCCTTTTTAAATTAGTTTAACCATCGCATGCTACACAATCAGGATCAACTGCTCGTGTTGCGATATCACCTCTGAGTACTGATTCAGTTCTCATATAATATAACGTTTTAATTCCCTGCTTCCAAGCTTCCATTGTAACTTGATTAATCCACTTTGGTGAAGCAATAGATGGGAACGCTAGGTTTAAGGAAACTCCTTGGTCAATATACTGTTGTCTTACACCAGCTTGTTTAACCAAGTCCATTTGGTTGATTTCCTTAAACGTTCTGAACACATCCTTGACAGGGTAGGTCTTATCTTTATCTTCTTCTTTGATATCTGAACATTGAATCATTTTACCACCAAGGTAACACCATGCATCTAAATCTTTGATATCTTGTACTGAACCACCATCTTCCATTATCTTATCCCAAGTATCTCTGTTATTGATACCAGCTTTTCTTAGAACTTTTTCTAACTCAGTATTTTTTCTAATGAAAGTTCCTTTTGCAGTTTGTTCTGTAAATACATTTGCTGCCCATGGTTCGATACCAGCAGATAC
>ERZ1039804.384-NODE-384-length-28720-cov-54.272109_pt1 | contig 28720 bp, 42 predicted proteins | sample MGYA00383089_ERZ1039804 | MGnify/ENA primary metagenome ERZ1039804 (study PRJEB29581, sample SAMEA5548359) | metagenome | biome: marine; feature: coastal; material: water | depth 1 m | study: Short-term variability in the microbial, nano- and picoplankton...
CACCTCCTTTGTCTAAAGCGTTTGATGTTGATCCCATCATACACTTACCTATAATCCTAGAACCTAATCTAAGTGTCGTTTTTGTGACCCTCCAGTTGTTGAGGATGTTGTTCGGCCTTTCCCATTTCCCCGATTCATCATGTACGAGGAGTTTAAGTTTCTCCCCATCGTAGGAGTTGTCACCCGTGTTCTTCCAGTCGATCGTTGTATCAAGTCCTTGTAATTCTTCCGGTTTATCGGAGCTCGTAATACTTTTTCTGGTGAGTTTCGAGGCTGGGACACGGAAGGCAAGCTCGGTCTTCGGCCTGTCCATACCGTCCTGGATTGGTTTAAAGAAGAATGGGTAGTTAACGGATATTGGTACCACCTTATCAGTAAACATTTTCTTCGCATCAGGTCCACTTTTAGATAATATTCCATATCTAGAGTCTGAATTAATGGTCGCCAAGTTAACGACCTCCCCGGAAGCCATGAAGGAAAACCCAGAACGTCTGTTCTTAAGATAGCACATTCCGTAACATCTAACATCTGCTTTGCAAGCTTCCCAGAATATATAGAATAATCTGTTTGCTTCTCTAAAGTCTGGGTGCCCAACATCAATCTTGGACCACTGCAAGTACATGTAGTGAGTACCAGTAATATAAGTAGGCTTACCCTTGTTAATGAAACTAAAACCGTTTTCTCTTTTCTTAAACTCATCCTCTATATAATCTATGTAGTTACTTTTAAAATCAGAAGGATAGTCCTTCCAATCAAAGATTGTTTTTATTCTTTTTAGCTCTTTTGGATACTCTGTAACTTCCCATTTATCGCTTTTAAAGCTGTGTGGGTTTGTTATTTTAGGTAGAGCTACTCGGAGATTTTGTATGCTATACACTTCTCCTATCTGCCCAGTCTTTGATATAACAACAATATCATGTTCCTTATTGTATCCGTACTTCCACTTTTTAGCTTTATTAAGCCTTTTTATAGTGTTTATCTTTATAGGCTGTATTACTTCGTAAAGTTTTTGCTTATACATTACTTAGATCTTCTTTCAGCAAAACCTCCAAAAGAAGTTTGTTCTTCTTTTTTAGGCTTGTCATTCAACATGTTTTCTTCTTCCTCAATCCTACTTAGTATTTCAAAAGCATCAAATATAGCCAGTTTTTTTGTAGCAGCAGCGTTTTTAAGTCTATCCGCTGTTATATCATCGCCAGAATCAACAATAGCTTCTTTTGCAACCTTTATTAATTCTTCAACAGCTCTATGTCCAGCTTGGATTATACTCTTTTTCGTCTCCTTTACGTTCATATTTAATTGTGATTGAATTTGAATCTACTCTATATAGTCTTTCCCCACCTAAAACAAACTCATATTCAGATCTAGGAGAAAACCCTATCAAATCCTCTTTGTTTAACCCACTACATTTTAAATCATCTGATAAAAATTTTAATACACCTATAAGAGGTTTTTCTTTATTTATATCAAACTTGTTTTCGTTATGTATTGGTTTTACGAAACAGTAACCATTCATAGCTTTCCAGCCATCACCATCACTGTATGCAAAGATTTGATCCTCTGCGACAATAAACTTATCTTCATCAAAATAGCTCTTACTATTTTTTTCTTTACCTCTAACATCATAAAAACGTCTAAATACATTATGATGAACAACCACTTTGTCACCAACTTTTATGTTTGTTTCGTTTTTTAAAGGTTCTGAAGTGACAATACCAACCCTACTAACGTATCTATGATCTTGTAGATCACTGTTGAGTATAAGCTCTTTGTCTTCAATTTTTTTAACCGAGTTAGTTCTTTTGTTCTCTGGTTTTACTATAAAATTTAAAACACTATTTTGCATTTTAATATTCTAAATTATATTCTACTGCTATAGCCATGTTTTTATTAAAGTCTTTCCATGGAATAATTTCATTATTTTTTTCTATATACACAGAGTATTTTTGTTTCTCTTCTATTATGTGACGAATGGTATGCCCTCCGTAAACCTCTTGGCCTACGGAGTAATGCATAGCTTCATTTTTATAATCTTTACCGATACTAATCTTTCTTATTAGTCTCATCTTGTGGTAATTCTGATATTGAACCGTCTTGTATGTTAACAGAGACTTGACCATACTCCTCCTCAAGACTACCTTGCATGTCTTTTAGTTTAACCTGCAGTTCAGCTACTCCTTGAAGCATGACTGCTTTTTGAGTTTCTAATTGACCAATATTTAACTGAGAGTTGTTTATTTGCCCAACTAAACCTTGTAAGCTCTTTAACTGCTCATCACTAATTTTATCTAGCTTTGGAGCTAAATCTACTAATTTTTCTTGTTTTGCCATAATTTAATTTAATTTAATTTATTCTTCACCCCAAGGAAGAACGCTTTCATTTGTTATAGGGTTTTTTTTATCTTCTATTTGTTTGATTATATCTAATTCAGCTTGGTCCATAGGATAAAGTTTTTCTATAGCTGATTTTATCAAATCCTCAGTCAAGTCTTCATACTGCACAAAACCTTCCACAGTAGGTACTAACAAAGGGCACGTGCCGTAGTGTACGCCAGACCAAAGTTTATCGTCTACTGTTTCGCTTCCTTCTAAGTAGAATTTAACAGATGTAACCACATTATCAAGAACCTCCTCTGTGTCTAAGCGAAAAGATTGTTGTTTTGATAATGATAGTATTTTTAAACTGTATGTTAACGCCATTGTTTTAATTTATTTGTTATTCTATGTTTATATTATTACTCGTAATTTAGCTTTATTTAATATTGATAAAAAGCTTATACATTTATTTCTCAACCTGTTTTGATATTAACGGAAATATTATCTTACCTCCTTCATTAAGATAACTAGTATAAGCGTTAGATAAATCGTTTAATACATCTTCTGTTAGATCACTTTCCTTCCACCACATGTCTAACAATATTAAGTCATATTTAGTTGTAGGTATATAACTATATGCATCTGCTTCTATTATATTTATAGAACTATCTAAATAATCAACATATTCTATTAATTCAGGGTTATGTTCAATAACATCTATTACACTACAGTTTTTAACATGTTTTGCATAATTAGGCAGTAATCCCATACCTAAACCAATTATAAGTATTTTATCAAAAACAAAGTCTTCATATAACTTACTAATACCTCCACACCCTTCGCAATCACCCAAAAATACTTTACCATAGTACTCTTTATTTTCTATCCAACCACCATTAGTAAAAATCATTTTAGAGATGCCATCTGTTTTAGTGACAACAAAAGTTTCTCCACTGTGTTCTTTTATTAAACTTTCTTGTACTTTCATATTAACATAAATTTACTGACGTTATAACGCCAAAAGTATTAACTGTAAAATAATACTCATCATCAAGAGCATCATAAGCGTAGTTTCCAGCAGATAGAGTTGATGTACCGGTTGCAGTAAGGTAGACTGTAGTACCAAGTGTAATGTTGTTTGATGAATACCACCTAGCAATGTTCATTGTTTGACCACACGCAAATACGGGTTTTGGATAACTTACAGGTGTTGTAAATCTAGAATAACGAGTTGCTGTGTTTGTTTGAACCCTTACACCTTCACCATAAGAGGTTCCTGATGTATTTGTCGCATATGCTTTATAGAAGTAGTAAGTGTTGCTGTTTAAGCCAGTCAACGCTGACGAAAAAGTACCAGTACCACTCCCAACAGTATTAGTAGTTACTCCAGATGCACCAATAAATAAATTAATATTAGATGTTGATCTAACAAAACCTCTTGCTGTAACTGTTGAGCCACCTTGATCTGTCACATCTCCATTCATTGTAAAACCAGTTGTAGTAATAGACGTTTCGTCTTCTGTTACTACTGTAGCAAAATCTGTCGCTATCTCATCGCATATATCTTCTATAAACTGTTCAATATCACTTGGGTCTCCAGCAAAATTAGTTAAACCTCCTGTGTTAGTAGCATATCCATTATATATATCATATCTAGTGGTTGTGTCGTCATTAGAATCATAATCGATAAAAGTACCTAAAACAGATATAGTACAAACTTTACCAACAGCATCGTTAGAAAGAGATCCCATTTTAGCTAATTCTTCTGCTCCATCAAATGTATCATCTCCATCACCGTCTGGAGAATTATCCGTCATAAGTATAATCATTCTTGTTACTCCATTTCTAAAACTTCCTGCAAGATCATGATTTAATACCCTATCAATTGCAGTATCGTTTGGCTCTGGACCACTAACTCCATTTCCTATTTCCATACTTGTAGCACTATTACTACTGCCAGCTAAATATCCTATCTTTGTATCAAAATCGCTTTTATTTGCATTTGCAAAAGGAACCACAGCAGACAACCATACAGTACCTGAGTTATATTTATTTGCGGAAGGTAAATTAGAAACTGTAGTATTGTTACCTGTCCAATAATCAGGGGTACTAGAATCTTGATCAATTAAAACAGCAGCTAACCTGTAATCACCACCTGACTCCGTAAAAATTTTATCTGAAATGCTATCTACTTGAGCTTTCAAACCGTCTGTAGTGTCATTATATTGACCAGACATACTACCAGTATAGTCTAATAAAAAAACCACATCCATTGCCTTACTACAAGGTATAGCTTGAAAGTCATGATCGTAAGAATAAAATTCAGACATAGCGTGAGCTGTAGCTTGATCTGGTTTATTTGGACTTTGAGCATTTAAGTCTATATTACCATTGGTTGAATCACTGTGAGAATTATTACTTAAACCTCGTAGACTAAAACTAGATTCACCATCAGCATTGTCAGCCGTGTAGTCATCTTCATTCTTTTCAGACCAAATTTTTAACAAACTTAACTCTCCGCTTCCAGGAACTGCCATTACTTAATTAGTTTTTTAAGTTCATCAATTTGTTTTTGTTGGTCTTTTATTGCTTCTATTAAGTAACCTGTTAAGTTACCATAAGCCACAGCTTTTAAATCACCGTCGTCTTTAACTAGCTCTGGAGCAACTTTCTCTAACTCTTGAGCTATTACACCAGAACTAAGTCTTCCGTCTTGATCTGTACGATTAAAACTTACACCTCGCATCTCTAACACCTTCTTGCCGTCTAATGTTTTTATGTTCTCTTTTACTCTTTTATCAGAGTAAGCTATAACGTCTGCTGCAAAAGTAGCGTCTAAAGTATTATCTCCACCAAATTTAACTACACGTTCTAAACTAGAAGCATTATTTTTTTTAGCGTATACCGTAGCGTAACCAGAAGCACCACCTCCACCTCTGTAGAAATGTATACCTGAAGTTTCTGCAGCATTGTAAGATGATATTCTAAATACCTCAACGTTCCCTAGATCTTGTCTATTGTTAAATAACTCTATTCTACTTCCAGAATTTTGTTGAGCGTTGAACCTAGTGACCATACTTTCTGATATTTGAAGTAAAGGTGTAGAGCCAACAGTTGAAATATTTTTATTTATTCTAAAAGCCTCACCAGTCGAGTTATTGTCTGAATCTATATTTATAGTTAAAGAAGCTTTGGCATTTATAATACCATCCGTATCTCCATTATCATCAAGATTTAAAACACCTGCCCTAGACGTAAGTTCGTTAGCTGTAAGCAAAGCACCTATTTGAGTCAAACCAGTATTGAGGTCAAACGTCATTTTTTTATAAGCAGTTCTATCGTCACCAGAGCCATTTTTAAGCGTTTTGCTGCCTAGTCCATTATTCCCAGTTGTGGTACCACCTGTAAAATGCACTTCATTAGCTCCATTTTCAGTACTTATACCCCATTCAACATGTGGCTCATAGTCTGCAAATATAATAGAATCACCCTCTGACGTTAGTTGTTGTATTGCAATAGCAGCACCAGCGTCAGTTGTGCCACTAGACTTGAGTGATATAGCTGGATAATTACCATTAGCGCCACCAGCTTCTTTTAATATAGTAGCTTCATTCTCTTGTAAGTCTAGGCATGTTTTATTTCCAAATTTAACAAATGCTTTTGTTGTTACACCCGTAGTGTCAGCCGTTGCAGATCCTCCGTCTAAGTAGAAATAATCATAAGTTCCACCACCATCACCCCTATCAGCAGCAAACACCATGTTACCATTAGTAGTTTGCTCTCTAAAGTACATAGCCCCCACTTTATTATCAATATAACTATGCGTACCGTCGTGATATATCTCAAAATCATCGCTGTTACCAAGTTGTAGTTTTTTTGAATCAAAGAGCTTTATACCACCTATAAAGTTCGCTAAACCATCTTGATTAAAAGTAAGACTTTTAGAGAAACTACCGTAAGAAGCGAGCATAGACATATGCCCTAAGCTTATACTATTACTATTTGACCCCCAAGTAGGTGTAAATCTATATCTTACATAATTGTGAGCAGAACCACCAGTTTGTTGACGTATTTTCATGTTGCTATAACCAGGCCAACTACTAATTGCGTCTGAAGTATACTTTAATGTCCAGCCACCAGTTCCAACATCAGCCACTCGATTAGCTTCAGTCACACCTGGGTCAGTAGCTGTTGTCTCCATAGTAACAATAAAAGTGTTACCATTAGTTGAATGTGTTATTAGTAAGTGACCATTAAAAGAGTAACCTTGTTGGTTACCCACGTACATTATGAAATCCTGTGTTAAACCACTGTCTGCTCCAGTTCTTGATAAGCTAGTACCTCCCCAAGCGTGAGCCGCATTGGAACCTAATAAATTATTGAAGTCAATATAGTTCGCGGAGTTAGCAGCACTTTGCCAAGCACCACTAGAATTTTTATAATAAGAGGTTGCTGTTTTATGTCTAAGCGTACAAGCTACTACCCCAGTGTTAGTACCATTGTGTCCAAAAATCATATCACTAGCAGGTTGTGGATACAACTCTGTTGATTGGTGATATTGACTCGTGCTATATGTTCCAGCGTTTTGATGTAGTTTATAAAATCCAGTATTACCTATACCTCCTAAGTTACTTGCAGTTGTTGCGCTAGTAGCGGTTGCTGCGTTACCTGTACATGAACCAGAAGAACCAGAGACGTTACCAGTTACATTACCAGTTACATTACCAGTTAAGTTACCGCTAAAAGTTGTCGCTCCAAAAGTTCCAGTTATAAAACTACTTGTACCATCTCCAGAAAACCTAGCAAACTCTGTTTTTGTATCTTTGTGATATAAGTATAACGTACCATTACTACCACTATCATTATTAATCCATATCTTCCAAGCTTCCCAAGCAGAAACCATATGTGTACTAGCACCACCAAAGGTGATATGATCTTCAGAATCTGACCATATATTTAATCTTGAGTTAAATGATGTTGACGTTGCCGCTGTTTCATTTTCACCGTAATCACCTCTTCTATGAGGGTTTATAGTTAGAGAACCATCTGTTAATACTAAATTATCACTATCATATATACCATTCCAAGAACTACCAGGTTCTACACCTGAGCCTAGTAATAATTGTTGGAGAGCGCCTCTTCTAAGTGCAAAGTTTTTGAACTCAGCGCCGTTGTCATATATTGAGTAACCCATCCTACCAAAGTTGTAAGAAAGAGTAGCTTCTATAATTGTAGCTATTTGCACTACGCCATCTATTTCTACTATTATGTAGTTTTTAGATTTTTGTATTCTACAACTATGCCATCCATCATCAACATCTACAGCGTTTCCGTCTACATCAACTACATTAACCGCTGCAATCGAGTATGTTTGTACACCACTAACTTGTTTTTGAACCCTAACAGTATTAGCGTCTCTTATTATTACCGCATAAAAATCATTTTCATCTTGATAGTTAAACGCCCATCCAAAATGTGTTGAGTCATTACCACTTTCTACGTTAAAATCAAAAGATACCTCCCAGTTTTGCCCGTGGTTATTTACGTTTTGATTTATGTCATCTCCCATTAAAGCAAACACGTAGCCACTACCAGATCTATTTAATCTAAGATGATTCTCGCCATATGATTTTATATTACAAGTAGAGCTTGACGGCTCCCATAAATAAGAGTTTTTAATAGAATTATAAGCACTAGGATCTAAATAATACTGAGTATCGTCATTGTCGTAAATCTTTGGAACATATAATGGACCTCCACTTATCATAACACCACCAGAACCACCATTTTGTCTAGGCCTGAAATGCGTATTACCAGGTCCTCCATCAAAATATACATTATCACTATTTTCGTATATTCTAAATCTTTGAGCACCATTTTCTTTAAATACTAAATACTCATTGTCAATGTCACCATAAGTATCTATGTGTAGACTTTTATACTTAGTGTCTTGTTGGTACTTGTTTAAAACTTGGCTTTTATCTCCAGTATAATTTCCCGCAAATATTTGAGTTATTCTAGTTGAGGTTGTATTAAAGTTGGATAGTATGTATTTTACATGAGTTGTAGCTGTGCCACCTGTACTAAAAGTACAATATGTTGTTGTGGATGGGTTATCTATGCTGTTTAATCTACTTGTATAATTAGTTCCATCTGTGGATGTAAGTATGTGTACGTTTTTTGCTCTCCAAGATCTGGCTGAAAAAGCTATACCAGCAGATGAAGCGTGTGAAAAACTTTCACCACTTACTACTATAGTTATAATACTTGATGTTGTTGAATTAGCAGTTAAACCACCAGTACCAGCATGGTTATTTCCTACCGAAAACGGATTTGCACCAAGACTAAAAGCTGTACCATCCAAATCAGCTGTAACAGTACCTCTCCAGTTAATACCTGCGAACTTATTAGGGCTTATACTAGGAACCGTAAAATGTAAGGGACCATTTTCTACACCTTCTTCAGCTAAAAAACCACTTATAACAGGGTTACCATCTCTATTTTTATTATATAAACCATATATGTTACCGTGAGAAGAAGTGTTACCGTATTGATCAGCAATTAAATTTATTATTTTACTAGCACCTTTTTTAGTCCATAAATACAAATCACCTGAAGCCCAAGAACCGCTAGTTCCACTTGTTTTTTTAGCAGCTATACCAGCTATAGAGACTGTATTACCTGCGTTTGAAGCTTCTCTACTAGCTAATGATAATTGTGTCCAAGTATTATCAGCTCCATTTCTATTGAATATAGCCATTTGAACATGAGCATGGTCTATATCTCCTGTAGCATCAGAATCTAATCTAACTGTCAGTTGAGGTGTTTGTAAATAAGAACTGCCAGCATCTACATAACTGTCATATATTTTCCAGTTAGAACTACTAGTTTCTCCACCTATATTTACTTTGTTAAATTTACTTTGACTATTAAAATCTCCATACCACGCAGTATCTTGAGAATCAATAAACTTTGCAAAGCTAGCTGTTTCATCACCACTATAAGCAGAGATGTTACCATCAAATACCACAGGTTTACTAATGTAAAAAGCACCTCTATCCGTGCTTATATGAAAATAAGACGAGTTACCAGAGCCGAAATCACCATAGCCGGTTGAACTTTGTATTCTAAGCCCGTTACCACCACCATTTAATAGTTTTGGATACTGATGGCTAGCATCACTTGTTAATTCAATTTTGTCAAATCTAATTGCCATATCTTATTATATTAATCTTCTAAATTTAAACCTCATCATTTTACCACCATCACTGTCATCTAAGGCTGAGCTGTAACTTTTATTATGTTTTACTTGTAACTTTAGATTAGCACCACCACTAGTACTTCTCAACGTTCTAAACTGTACATCTCCACTATTAGGTGCGTGACCAGATCTATGTACTGGTATTTCATCATACATGGTTGAGTTTGTAGTCCCACCATACCAACTTATTGTAGCTGAATAACTTTCGTAATAATGATTTCCACCACAATTGAAATCACTAACGTAAACTTGCATCACATAGGTACCAGTTGGCATATCGTCGCTTTCAATACCCGTATCAGTCCATATGTTTGCCGATAGTTCAAAAGTCATTCCAGTCGGTTCATATATTTGATCAACATCGGTACCAGAAGTCATCGTTAACCCAGTGTGTTGTATATTACCAGATGAAGTTATATCACCTGAACTAATAGTTCCACTAAAAGTTGCAAGTCCATCGTTTCTTACAATAAACAAACTAGAGCCTGAGCTATTTGCCGCTTCTAGAGCGTAAGCAGTATTATCATCTGTTGATCCCCTTGCTGATAATCTACAGTTAGCAGCACCACCACCTCCAAAATCTCCATCTCCTGTAACTTCTAAAGTGCCTGATATACTAGTGTTACCACCTAGATCTGAGGTGCCGTTTATATCTAAACTTGAAGCTTCAACTTCACCTGCGAAAACAGCGTCACCAATAGCGGAGACCGTTAAAGCAACAACACTATTTGTATCTGCATGTGTGTTATGGAACCTAAAACCTGCACCAGATGCACCAGCGGAAGCGTCCCAAGTTGAACTAAACGTTCTCCAATCTCCACCAACATAAAAGTTTTGATCTGTCCAAACACCTGCTTCGTTTATTCTTAATCTTCTATTACCATCTGTTGATACTGATATTTGATCTTTTGTAGCAGTAGCGCCATCATACCATTCTCTGTATAAACCTGAATTAGGAAGCGAAGAGTAAACACCATCATGAAAAACTATAGCTGGTTTAGCTGCTGTTCCTAGACCAAAAAACTCTTGCTCTGCTATTCTAGTTACTTTCCAGCCAGATATGTAACATTCTCTTGTACCCGAAGTATGGCCGTAATTAAATAAAGAATGTGGAGTAAAATATTTTGCGCCTGTTTCAAACTTTCCATAATCACTATTGTGATTACCAGATACAAAAGCATATTGATATTCCCAGTCTGTTCCTGGGTCGTGATTAGACATTAAGTGATAGCCATAACTACCTGGATTACCACCACCACTTGCAGGGCTTTCAAACGCGTGGTCAAAATCTTGAGTACCCATGTAATGGCTTATTACGCTACCAGAAGTATTCCTTATGTAAACTTCTATTAAGTATATTGAACCATCTTCAATAGGTATGTAAGGAAAACCTGAAGCGTAATAACCACCAGTATTAACACCACCAGATATTTTTATACTGTAACCAGCTGGTGCGGTTGAATCTTCAAACCACTCAACATTTGGACTGTTAAAGTATTGCTTTAATTGAGAATCAGACCAAGTTGGATCTAACGACCAAATTTCTTTACCACCAGTGTAGTGACCTAATGGATATTCCTCCACTGTATGAGGGTTAGTGGATACTCCCCTTTGATTATGAGTTATAAACCCTTTGTCACTTACAACCTCGTTATCACAAACAATCTTGTTGTAAAACTGATGATAAGTTGCTTGGTGATAGTTTATACCATTGTCGTGTAGGTTAATATATTTTCCTCCAGAGTTTTTTATTATTAACTTACCATCAGTCATCTGTATATTAGTACCAGTGTCATCTATGTGGTATATAAACTCTGGCACATATAGAGAAGCTCCTAGAGTTAAACTACCAGCTACCTTTAAGTTATTTGTTAAATCCCAAGTATCATCACCTTCATCAAATATTAAACTTGCTTGGGTTATAGTGTCGTTTCCTTCAGAGTCAAGACCTCTAAAGACAGATATACCAGAGGTAGATGCTGTCATTGTATTTGGTGAACCTTGTGTTGTGTTAAGTTGTAGTATATTATCTTTAACTTCTACGGTTGCTGTGTTTAATGTAGTTGTTGAACCGTTTATAACAAGGTCACCAGGAATTGTAACTAGACCATCTTTATTTATGATTAGCTGACTAGTGCCTCCGTTTTGTATTTTAAAATCGCTTGCTCCTGTTCCTGCAAAGACCCTGTTTAATATAAAACTATGATCTCCATCATCATCAGAGTCATTATTTGCTGTTATTGAGTTAACAGTATCAGTTACGTTTATTGCTGTATTCTCTTGTGAGTTTCTACCTACTGATAAAGTACCTGTTGATGCTCCTGTATGTATGTTTATATTACCATCAAAAGTTCCACCGTTTGCCTTAGACACAAAATCACTCTGGTTTACTACTGTGATAGGTGCAGCATCAGTTATACCGTATCCCGCTAAAGTTGTAGGTGTGGTTTCTATTTCAGCAAATGTAGGTTTATGACCTTCGTGGTATATTTCTCTTGGTGTGCTATCATCTACAACATAATTACCTTCTTGAAGTGTTGAAGTATCTATTTCTACGTTACCACCTGAAACTGGTGCTGGTTCCGAAGTAACAGGGTTAGAACCCGCTGTAGTGTGTAGAGTTGTGTTACCTGTTTTTGTTAAATGAACCATTACGTGCTGGTACCTAGTAGTTCTTATGTATACATCAAAATAATGATAACTAGCACTAGTTGTAGTGTCAGATTTAATAACTCTAACCCCGCATTTATCTGTTGCTGCGGCGCCGCTAGCATTATGGAGAATATCTACAGTACCAGTTATTTCTATAGCATACTGAGTTTCACGACCTTGTATTGCTAAATCAAATTTCTGTGATCCAAAACCTTCTACGTGGTTAGATAAAAAACCTCTCATGTGTAAACCACCGTTACCTTGATTTACAGTAGCAACCTTGTACCACCTATTACCACTTAAATTAACTTCATCATCAACTTCAAAAACCCACTGTTTATCTGAGCCATCTTTAGTTAAAAATTTTGCATTTGACTGTGTTTTTGTGTAGTATGGTGTTAGCGAGCTTGCTGTTAAGTACGAACTTAAATCTTGATCCCCCGTGTTTGTGCCTGATAAATTGGTTATTTGTGAAGTAGATATAGTTGATCCATCGTGAAGAAGAGTGTGAGTTGTGGTTCCATCATAAAATTTTCCACCACCATAAACATAAGTGCTTGCAGTGCCTCTTATGTAATGTCCTTTTCCTGCTGTTGCATTATAACCAAAAGCGTCTGTTGTATTGCTAGTGGCAATAAGTGAACTATTACTTTTAGACAATGTTAAGACGCCGCTTATATCACCAGTACCATTAATATCTAAACTAGTTCCTTCTATTTCACCACCTGATATTTTACCGGCTGCTGTTAAAGTGCCTACGTTGCTTATATTATAAACAACCTCTGAACCTGATGTATCTCTAGATGCTAGAGTTAAAAACCCATCAGCAGCTTTGTTCATTACTTGAACATGAGATCTTAGATAAAGTACACCATGAGATTGCACATAACCAAGACTGTTGGTGTTTCCGCCAACCTGTACGTCGCTAGCAAATTCAGCAGAACCACCATTCATAAATTTAATATTAGCGGTTCCAGAGCCATCAATGAACTCTAATCTATCAATACTAGTATCTTTATTAAACAGTAAAGAGTAAGCGTTCGCAGTGTCGTTGTTTTTACTAAAGAAAGTAAGCTTAGCGTTACCAGTAGAAGAATTAGATATACCTAATTCAAGAACTGGAGTATTTTTTTGTATTTTAACATTACCTGTAAACGTGGAGGTACCGCTTGTTGATATTGAAAATTTATTTTGAGCAGCATATGAAGACTGAGCTCCATCAGAAGCATAACCAATGTTAAAACCCGATTGACTGTAACCAGTACCAACAAACCACTCTTGATTAGTATTACCGCTACTAGTATTAACGTTGTCTTTCATTTTTATACCAACACCACGACCGCCATAACCATGCATGTTTATTATAGAGGTCATAGCAGGTAAACTACCACCATCAGGCGCATTTATGGTAAGAACAGTGTTAAAAGTACCTGAGCCATTAAAAGTTACATTACCACCAGAAGTAAGCTCCATTGCTTTTGTGGTATTACCATCTGCTGTGTTAAGAAAGTAAAAGCCATTATCAACAGTACCCGTTGTTCCAGCCCATACACCAGAGTAGTTTCTAAAACCTGACGCATACATATTACCACCAGTAGTTACACCATTAGAGTCTATGTAAAACCTTTCAGTTCCATCCACTGTAAATGATATTCTGTCGTTATCGGAATGAGCACGTGCGTACATACCCGTATCGGTTCTATCTATAAAACTGTACGAAGGCGAAGAGTGTGATCCGTCAAACGAGTGTAAACCATTTAAAAACTTTTGAGCCATTTATTTTTTATTTAATTCATATTCACAATCATGTTAACTTTTAAACCTACGCTATTTTTGTCATAAGCACTCTGATCGCATTAGAAGCAGGTGCTGATGCAAATACAATGTTTACAACTCCACTAGCATCTCTTTGGACATCCGCGTGAACTGTTGCTCCTGAAGAGACTTCTATTAATTGAATCATAAAAGAAGTAGAATCAGCGCCTAAACCATGATTTGATTGAGCTGTTCCTGATGCTCCTGTGTTTTTTAATATCAAAGTTGTTGCTGTTCCGTCACCAATCAACCCTGAAAACTCTCTTGCTGTAATTCTTCCATCAATTCCAGATGTTAAGTCTACTGAAGTTAGCTCAGTTGTGTGACCATAAGTATCTAATGTAACGTCTTGTATTACGTTTAATCCTGAGTTATCTACTGATGCTTGAGAAGAAGTGTCCTCGTGATCGATAGTTATTTCAGCAGCACCACCGTTTAATGTAAATGTACCACCAGTAACTAAACCATTACCAGCTGTAATAGTTATAGTACCATCATCAATATCACTTGTTAAAGCAACGGTACCTGTAGCATTTGGTAAGGTTATAGTTCTATCTGCGGTAGCATCAGAAGCAGTAAGATGTGTTTCGTGAGCGTCAGCAGTAGAACCTTCAAAAGATATTGTATTATCTGTTACAATTTGTATTGTTTCGTTTTTGTAAGTAGTATCACCTGTTACAGTTAAATTACCAGCAATAGTAATAGTATCACTACTGTCACCAATAGCAAGTGCACCACCTTGTGATACATTAAGTAAAGCATTAGCAGCGGCGGCAGCTGTAATTTGACCAGTACCACCTTTTGTAATAGGCACAGTATCTGATAAAGTAGAACCAGCAGCTGTAATTGTTATAGCTTGGCTACCATCAAAATCCACACCATTAATAGCTCTAGCTGTTGCTAGAATAGTTGCTGTTGCTGCATTACCACTTGTATCAGCGGCTGTAGAATCTGTTTGTGTAGTTACAAAAGTATGTATTTGATCAGCTGTAGCTAGACCAGTTCCAGCATCTGCAATAGCAGCTGTTTTAGCTTGTATTGTGTTTGTACTTATTTCTATAGTATTAGTATCAACAACAACTTGCAAGTCTACAGCACCAGAGGTAGCACCTCCTGATAAACCTGAACCTGAAGCTGTGTTAACAGCGGATATGTCCCCAGAACCGTCTAGATTGATCCAAGCGGATCCATTATAGTATTTTAACGAGTTAGTTCCTGTATCGTATATTATTTTTGCCTCTACGTCTGTTGCATTTCCAGAGGTTGTTTTGTGAAGTAGAGCATTTCTAAGTTCCGCTGTACTTCTTAAGTCTAAGTGATTTAAAAAAGGTATTGCCATTTTGTTTTTAGTTTAAATATGCATATCCACTCTCAGCGGATACTAATGTTATTGTTAAAGAGTTCTTATCTATGTATTCAACAGCTCCTATTCCTTGTTTGCCTGTTGATAAAGTTATGCTAACAGAAGGATGCTTGCCTAAATTGTGAGTAACATTCCACGTGCTCGCAGCGTTATTTTGATTATGTTTATAATTTTTATCTCCATTAACATTTGAAGGTGCTGGATGTATTGCAAAAGCATAGTATTTATCTTCTAGTATACTACCATTAGATTCAACATGAGTAAACGATGCGTTATAAAAATTTGATTCAACACTGTCTTGAGTTAATGCATCTAATCTATATACAGCGAAATTATTAGCATCATCTACTTGACCTAGTATTATGTATTGATCAACAAGTATTTGTAAGTAGTCTATTATTAAATTATTCGATGCATTATATTTACTTATCTTTAAGGAAGAAATGTTTGAAAAACCTGTACCTGTACCACCTCCATTAGTTAAACTTACAGTTCCAATAGCTCTACCATTACTTAGATTTGTTTGAAACTTAAAACTACTTTGACCGGCAACATTAACTATACCTAGCTTACTGAACATCCCAGCAACACTGTTTAAAGTAAAGTTTTTAGTGCTACTACCAGTTGAGTCAGTACCTATTACTTTATCACTATCACTAACATTAACGTCGTTTGGATACGTATTTATTCTAGCCATTATTTTCTGTCTTGCGCACTAGTCCCATAGTAGTAAGCAAATATGTTGCTAATAACAACTCCTTCTACCATACCCATAAGATGTACAAATAAATCATTTTCTAAAACAGTTGGTTCATAAACCACTGCGTATATAATAAACACAAAAGAAAACAAGCCAACCAAACCGGTAGCAAGCATCATTATATCTGTGCTACCTGTTTTTTTGACCTCTATCTCTCTATTCCTAGCTGAATCTCTATCTTGAACCTCTAGCTCATACATAGACTTAACTTGTTCTAAAGCTGCTATTTTATCTTCAGGTGTAATTGTTTCATCTTTTTCAATAAGATTTTTAACTATACTCAACACTCCAGCATCAGGAAGCAAATCCCCAGCTACTCCTAATATACTAGGAGCTATCTTAGCTAGAAACTTTCCTACTTTAGTTTCTTTAAATTTTTTTCTATTTTTCTTATCACTCATTTCTTATAACCATTCATTTTAAATGGTGTAGATCCTGCCTTTTTAGTCATTGGTCTAGTTGATCTAGATTGAGAATTAAAAGCTTCTTTATTGAAAGAAAGCTTATTAGCGTTTTCAACCTTATTAGCACCTCTCATTTTTAAAGCCGAAGATTTTTCTTTAGCTTCTTTATACATTTTATTAGGCGAATGTTCTTTCAACATAAACATTCCAAGACCTCCAGAGAAACCAGATCCATCTCCATTGTTAGTTGTATTACTACTTTTCTTGTTAGATATAACACTATTTTTATCAGCGTTGTCAGCATCTACATCATCGTAATTTGTAAATTTTCCAGAATCTTTTTCTTCTTGTGTTATTTTAACATCTTTAACATCTCCACCAGGTGTTCCTTTTTTAATTTCCTTATAAGCTTCTACAGTAGGTCTATTATGAGTATTAAAATTATTACCTTGAGAAATCTCTCCAGCAGTATAACTTGGGTCATTTTTAGATTGAACTTGACCTATAGTACCTCCACCCTTTACCATGGACTTACCTCTACCCATTTGAGTGTCTATATGACTTTGAGCATCTTTACCTTTTAGGGTTGACCATTCACCTTGCTCGTTTTGTATATCTAATTGTCCAGTTTTATCAAACATCCTTTTCATCCTTCTAGCACTTCTAACCGCTTTTCTACCTCTTTTCTTCTCTGCCCTAACGTTTACCTTGCTTCTTCTATTGGATTCTCTAGCTTGAGGAGAAGTAAAAGTATCAACCTCAGTTCCTGATGTTGGTTCAGTAGTAATAGTATCAGCTTTAAATGATTTTGATTTACTTACAACTGGTTTTTTCTTTTCACTTAACAGTTTTTTATATAGTTCAGGATTGTTTGTGATCCAATCTTTCTGCTTCTTTAACTCTGCAGGGTCATTACTAAAGTTGGTTCTATTACCACCTGATATATCACTGTTAATCGTTATTATTCCTCTTCTACCACTACTGTCATAACCTGGGGTAGTCGTTTTAGTTGTTTGTTTTAAGGGTGATTTTTGTTTATATGCCATAACTATATATTTTTATAATTCATCTTCAGAGTTTTTGGTTTTTAAACCATTACCCATGACTTTTCCGGGATCTACATATGACTTAGAAGCTCCTACGTCTGCCGCTCCGTATATTAGAGCTAAATTAGCTTTTGCGGGTGATGAAGAACAACCACAGTTTGCTTCTTCACAACCACATCCAGAATTTACTTTGTTTCTTGCTTTTTGTGTTATTGGTGTTGCTTTCATTTTTTAACTTTTTTTATAAGCCTCGGCTTCCCAAGGTAATTGTTTAGAACCTTCAGGCATATTATCTCTAGAATATATTTTACCTTTCCAGTATACATTATTATTGTCGTAGCTTAAATCACCTCTCTTCATTTGATTTATATGAACCATCTCGTGTTTAACCGCTTTCTTCATTTGATTAGGTGATAGTGATGGGTCTACATATATGGTACCATCTCTGTTAGCTTCTGCAGCTACACCTTTATCTAGCTTTTTTAAAAAAACAGGTGTCTGTGGATCCTCCGCTAAGTCTTCTCTAAATCCGAATAGATTAGAAAGAGCGCTTTTCTGTTTGAAAGACATTATTTGTTACAATATTTTTTCTTATTAGGACTAGACTCTTTTTTAGCTTTGTTTTGACCTTCCCATCTGCCACCTTTAAACATTGAGCTTTCCCAGGTATAGCCATTTTTTGGTGGGTTTTTAAAATTCTTAACGCCAAATTCAAATCCAGATCTATAATCAGCTGAATCTTTTGCTGTTGGTTTTGCAGGATGTGCTTGCCTAATACCATCAGCATCTTGACTTCTAACAGAGTTCATTAAGTCAATATTTTTATATTCAACCTTATGACTATGTTTGGTTTGTTTAGTTTGTTTAAGTGGAGTTTTGTAACCAAGTTTTACTGGGGTTTTACCCTTAGCATCAACTGTGACTTCTTGGTTTGCAGGAAGATTAGAATAATTGCATTTAGCTCTTGTAGTAATCGGATTGTAATTTTTCATCTTTTAGGATCTTTAATCATATCGTCTATAGCTTTGTTATAGACTTTGTCTGTATAAGTTTTGTTCTTGTAGAAAACACCACGTTGACTAGTTGGAAGATCTTCTTCCCCTAAAAGTATGCGATATATTCTATTAATTAATTGTTTGCATTTAAATGAAGTCTTGTATGTAGTATATTTAATTGTAGTTCTATTTCTTTGACGCCAAACATCGATCCAGCCTTCACGGCGTAATCTTTCCCACCTATCTTTATCCCAACTATAAGTGTAGGCACCATTTATAAATTCATTGCGTGTAAAATGTGTTTTACAGTCTAAGTATATTAGAAGCTCTAAATCAGCATCTTTAATGTTATAAGTTTTACAGGCCCATTTGCGAACGAGCCTGTAATACTTTAATATCTGCAATTGTTTTAAATCTGTAGAGGAAAGTTTCACTCTACTATTACTATATCACCTAAATTTACAACATAATAAAGTTTATCATCAAATTGTATACCATGACCACTATGTTTATCATACCAGACAATATCGTTAGGTTTTATAATATCAATTTTATCTCCTACAGTTACAACCTTTGCTTTGTTGTATCTAGTCTCTTGATCAAACTTTTCAAGTATCTCAATACCACCAACTTTTTTAGGCTCTTGTTTTATCTTATCTAATACTAAGTAGTAATTAATTGCTTTCATCTATTCTAGTATTATTGATTACACAATCAGCAGAGATAATAGTTTTTACGACACTAACAGCATTTTTCAACGCCGATTTTGTGACCAAAACCGGATCTATAATACCTGCTTTAACCATATCAACAGATTCTCCTGTTATTACATTTAGTCCAACACCTTTGTCTTGTGGTTGAACCGATGTTATACCTGCATTTTCTAATATTGTAAAGTAAGGAGATCTTATTGCATCATACATAGCTTTCTCACCTTCATCACTCGTATCTAATAGTAACGATGCGTTTAATAATGCAACGCCACCACCTGCAACAATTCCTTCTTTTATAGCCGCTTTAGTTGCGTGGATTGCATCTTCTATTCTATCTTTCTTTTCTTTTAACTCCACTTTAGAATCAGCACCTACTTTAACTATAGCTACAGAACCTGATAACATAGCCAGCCTTTGTTCTAATCTTCTCTTAAAGAAAGGATTTTGCTCATCTGTTATCTTATCTTCAACAGTTTTAATTCTTTCATCTAGAGATTCTCCTAAGTCATCTATTTGAAGCACTGTAGTTCTTTCATCTGTTACTACTTTTACAGCTTCACCTAATACACTTGGATCTATCAAATCTAAATCATCACCTAATTCCTCGTTCATTATCTTAGCACCTGTTAAAAACGCTATGTCCTCCATAGTATCTATCTTACTAGCCCCAAAACCAGGTGGATCAATGATATTCACCTTTATATTACCTTTAACCTTATTAGCTATTAAAGTAGCATAAGGCTGCTCTTCCATATCAGCTATAATTAATAATGATCTTTTACTTCTAATAACATGTTCTAGTATAGATTGTATTTTTCTAACATTTGGTATCGGAGACATCATTAATAAGACTAGTGGTTTTTCTAGCTCAGAAGTCATCCTATCTTTATTAGTAGCTAAATGATGAGATTTTAATTTACTTTCCAACTGTACGCCATCAACAAAATCTACATAAGTTTCATTTGTTTCAGACTCTTCCATTAGAACTACTCCATTGTCTCCAACTTGTTCGTAAGCTTCTCCAATTTGTAATCCGAGATCGATGTCATTGTTACAGCTAATGTTCGCAATTTGCTGTAGCATTTCACCCTTAACCGGTATACTGGCCTTATCAAGATGTGCCATAACTTTATTAAGACCTTTATCAATGCCTTTTTTAAGTTCCCTAATGCTTGTTTCAGTTTCATTATCATTTATGTGTTTTAATAAAGAATAAGCCAGTACGGTAGAGGTTGTAGTTCCATCTCCAGCTTCTTTAACCGTGTTTTTAGCAGCTTCTTTTATAAGTGTAGCACCTATATTTTCGACCGGCTCTCTTAAGACTACGCTCTCAGCAACGGTTACACCATCTTTTGTAATAACCGGTCGTCCAAGAGCATCTTCGTAAATTACGCATTTTCCAGAAGCACCTAATGTCGACTTAACTGCGTTTGCTAATTTTTCTACGCCCTTGAATATTCTTTCTTTTCCTTTTTTTCCAAAAGATAGCTGTTTAACTATCTCGCTTGGGTTGTTGTATTCCATTTAATTAAATTTAATTGTTAACTTATTATAATAATCACACGTTTACGTGTATTTTTTATTTACTTTGCTTATTTATACTGTATTATTTTTCTTAGTACCTTTTCCGTGACCACTTCTATTAGTATATACGCTTACAAAACGCCCTGAAGTGTGGTCATAATCTTTTCCTTCGATGTTTTTACCAGCTTTCTTTGCAGCCCTGCGCTTTCTTTGGTTTTCTGCACGCATTTTTGTTCTTCTATCTGTCTTAGCGTAAGCTAGATCTCTTCTTTTTTTCGCAGCTGATGCTTTAGGTGAAAGTTTTTGTGCCATTTTATGGATTTTATTGTTTTTTTCGTTCATTTAATATAATCACATAGTAAATAATTATTTTAAATATGACATTAGCCTGTTATTATAGTATCTTAGTAGCTATTGTCACATATTTTTATCAGATATTTAGATATTTTGTGTAGTATACCTATATGGGAGCCGCACGTCCAAATAGGAAACTAAAATCGTTTTCACCAGCCCACTGTTGTTATTCGTTTTACGATTAAGCTTTTGGCGTTACTAACTAACTGTTGTGTACAACTATTATGTGACTACTAATTTTCCTGTAATGTTTCAGGTATTAGCACTGTGTACAGTGTGTATAGCACTTACAAGGTTACTACGCGTTATACTTGATTATAATATCGAATTTAAAATTTATATATTAATTAAAATTATTTATTATGAGTAAAAAAGTAGAATTAAAAGAAATGAAAAGGTTTGTAATTAGAAAATCTTTAATCGGTAAAAATGTGACCATCGAATTCACGAATCACAAGGGAGAGAAATGTAGGTATAACCACGACAAGGTGTATGAACAGCTCAAGGATAAATTCGAAGCTATGCCTTGCTTTCAGAAATACAAGAACTACACTAACACGAATAACCTTCCTAAATTCGTGAGAGATTTAAAGGAAATAGTATAATCCTAACATCCTAAGCATGATGTAAAACTGCTTATTTTTATACGCTAATTTATAATACATATCAACATGAGCAAACTACTAGATTGGATATTATATCTGTTCAAAACCCCTCCGCGAGACGAGGATACATGGTTATAAAATCGCAGAAGACTTCGGTCTTTTGTGTATAGCAGATACGAGGTTACTACGCGTTATTATTGATTATAACTATGAATTTAAAAACTATATATTATGAAAGTTACCAAAAATCCAATTCAACCCCAAAAAACTACTAGTAGGTTTATTATTCGAAAGTCGCTAGTTGGAACTAACACCATTATAACCTTTAAAAACCATAAGGGTGTAGAATGTAAGTATAATCACGATGTGGTGTACGATCAATTAAAGGAGAAGTTTGAAAGTATGCCTTGTTTTATTAAATACAAGAATTATACCAACACCAACAACTTACCCAAATTCGTTCGCGAGTTACCTAAGTTATTATAATATAACTTCTACTACAACAAGGGACTTCGGTCCCTTTTTTTTATAACAAATATGTATAGCAGAAACAAACTCTTTACGCGTTATTATTGATTATATTACTGAATTTAAAATAAATATATTATGAGTAAAAAACTAAGAATTGAAGTATTGGTTACTGTTGATGAGTTAAACCAGTATTTAAATGGCAATGTGACTAAAACTAGTCTACAAGAAACCTTAACAGGATTATTAAAGGAATTATTATTAGAGAAATTCCCATTTAATGAAGAAACTGACTGTAAGGATAAGTATAATGAAGTAATACAAGATTACTTATATGAAGAAATAATAACTAAAATTAAGTAAAATGATAGTATCTTTTAAAGTAGATGAAGATAATGATCTTTATGAATTGACAGTGGATAATAAAGTATATACAATCTATGATGTGTATGATACAAAGCAAACTGGCAAACTATGGGATGATCTCAACATGTTAATTGATGAGCATCTGTAAAGAAGTGTAATAGTGTCTTGGCCTGGTCCTGAAATAAGATCGGAAGAGTAGACTCCGCCCTACGCGAGTGTTTAGTATATGGCAACAAACCATGTATAGCACCAACACAAACTCTTTACGCACTATATTTGATTATATATATGAACTTTAAAAATAATAAAAATGTTAGTAAAACAAACAGAGTTATCGCGAGAACTAGCGATAGAGAGTAATCTATTCATGTTTAATAACAAGTTGTACGAGCGACTGTATAATCATGACTATAAATATAGATTCTTCATCGATCAGAATGACTACGATTATACTAATGAGTTAAAGTAGTATAAACTATGACAATAGCTTGTTACTATCTTAGTCTAATAAGCTAATGTCACTGTTTTTTAAGAATTATGAGCAGAGAGACAGAGTATAATACCCCTTACCTCTTTTCTATGCTAAAACAATAAGGGTACTTTAGTGTACAAACTAAATACGTAAGTAAATTGATTATAACTATGTCTAATTTTAAATTTAACAACTATGAGTAAACAAGTAAAAACAACTAAGCGCTTTGTAATTTCTAAAGCACTTATCGGTAAAAATCAAGTAATTGAAGTAACATTCAAAGATGGTAAAAAAGTCAAGTACAATCACGATGTCGCTTTCGAGATCATGAGTAAAAACGGCTTAGAAAAATTAAATTGTTGGTTAAAGTATAAAACTTATACTGCATCTAATAATATTCCTACAATATTAAGAGATAAGAAATTAGTTTAATTTTAAATTCCCACCTCAGTCAAGTGGTTAAACTGACTGTTTTAACTTTTAATAAACTTTAAAGCTATGTATAATATAACAGAACAACTAGACTTCTTTGCAGAAGAGATGTTTGGTGAATTTGGCTTCGCTACATGTTCAGTAGACGAGCAAGAGATAATATTAAAAAAGGTTTACCAAATAAGATTTCTATGAGTGTAATAGGTAAACAAACTAAATACGCAAGTATTTTGATTATACTCATGAATTAATTTTTAAATATAACAACTATGTCGGTAAAAACTATCAAGTTTTCAAAACACACTCAACACCCAACTATTTATTTAAACAATGCAGAGTACAGAGGTTACACTGTAGGTAATCTACCTCGAAGATTCGCTTTCATCTACAACGAAGATAAAGATCAAGAGGGTATGCGTCACTGGTTTAATTATAAAGGGTTAACTTATGTAGAACGTAAGAAAAGCTTCTGGGCGGATATTGCAGCTCAAAACTACAAAGATAATATAGAATTATTATTCAAAGTAATGAAGTAATGCAGGTAAAAACTATGAAGGAACTATGCGCTTACGTTAAAAGTGAACGTAGGCGTGTCGCTTCAGAACACAGGCTGAAGTGGAAGAGCGAAGGTGAACGAGGTTGTAGACCTTTTTCAGATAAAGAGTATCGTAAAATAGTAGTACAGGGTAAAAAAAGTTACTCTAAATTTACTAAATACACATATAACTCTATGTGGAAAGATCACCACAAGAAGTGGGAGACTAATCAATTACTAATAATAAAGAAAACAGTATGATAATAGATTTAAGCTTAGTTGACAATATACTTGTCGACGGAATAGACTGGAATGATTATCCTGACTTCTGTGATGCCTTTATATCAAGTGCTGACTATAATGGTAATGAGATGTCAGAAGAATTAATAGATAAACTAAATGATGAATATCCTGACTTCGTATACGAGCAGGTGGTAAACGCTATATATTAATATGAATCCAAAAGACTTTATAAACAATGAGTATATTGTAACTAAAGACGGTAACAAAAAATACAGAGGCGACTACACTAGTTGCTGTACATACTTGCTTAGTGCACAACCGTTTTCAATATCTTTTGCTTGTAAGAGCGAAGGCTGGAACATTGTACAAAGAAAATAATACTTTATGAAAAAACTTATAAGAAACTACAAAAAGCATAGAAGGAAGTCAAGACATATAGATTTTCTTCAATCAAGAATAGTACTTCTACATAACGAAATAGTGGAGGCTTCATTCAAGGGAGAGTTCCATTTCAACAAAGGTATAACTATTATACACAGTAATGTAGAGATTAAAGCAAAGCTTTTAAGGAAATATAATAGAAGATTAACATTAATTAAATACTAGTTATGGAATTCAAAGACGAGAAGTATAAGAGTCTAGGTAAAGAGGCTATTGTCACTAAATTAAAACAAATTAGTGAGTTTGAATCAAAGTATAAACCGAACTCAAGTAGTATCGGTATGAGAAAATGGTGCACTGACTACAATTATCGTAAGCGAGAGTGGGAGTGGCGTCAAAGTTTAAGTAACTATGTTATTAGTAATAATAATGTAGACTATAGATAGCGTACAAACTAAATACGCAGGTGATTTGATTATATGTATGTAAATTTTAAATTCAAAAAGAATGTATTGTAAGTGTGGTAGTAAAGTTCCTGAAGTTAGATTAAATTATGGTTATAAATCGTGTGTTAGATGTAGTACGGTAGAAGAATACAGCTATGTACCTATAATTTACCACAAAACTGGCAATACAATTCAAATCGTCGACCAAGCCACAAGTGCTGCTGTACACAAGGCTTGGCGGCGTAAGTAATGTAAATAATTAAAACTAATATAACATGAATACATTAACACAATGGCAAGCTCGCCAAAAAGAGCTAGAAGATAAATATGTAGAACTAATGTTAGCTAAGTACCCACTACTAACTGATGTGACTACAGATAAACAGCGTAGAAATGGTACTAGAATGTTCGAGCTAAACCATAGTAAGTATGGTCCAAGTAGGTTTGCTACATATAAAACAGGTATGGTTCGTAAGATAATAAGAACTAGGTTCAAAGATTTATCTTGCTATCAACTAAATCCTCAAAGATCAATAACTAATTACTATATGACGCTTGGTGACAATAGCGGTTTAAATATGAGATCTTATGTAGGTAAACAAAGAGTAAGAATAGATAGTGGTCTAGCCAGATTAGTTTATTTAGAAAAATATTTAATAAGAAACTATGATCTAGATTCAGTACAAGATGTCATCGAAGTTGACGGTGTACTATATAAAAGAATATAAACACGGTAGAGGGCTTAGTACGGCTACGGTATTTTAAGTGGTTAAGCTAACGAAGATCCTCCAATGTGTTCTAGAGTTTTACGGTATATAGCTCTATCTAAATATGAAAACCGATAGCGAAAGATACGATTAACGATCACATAATAGCTGGAAACTAGGTCAGGTAAAACATTGTACAAGTAAACGTTTTCACGAGCTTGTAGTGTATATAGGCTAACGACGGTTATGAGGTTCGAATCCTCACTAGTTACAAATTGCGCTGTAGAGCAGATGGTTAGCTCGCTAGGCTCATAACCTAGAGGTCGGAGGTTCGAATCCTCCTGGCGCACCTAATTTTAAATTAAATAAGAATGAGTAAAAATGTAAAATTTATTGACGAGCTCTGCGAACTAATGGGTGGAGACAGATTCTTCTTGTGTGACCAATACAGTCAAGATGACTTGTTTGAAATGCAAGACAGGATCGCTAATCACATTGCTATACACGCCAACAAAGGCTTAGGTTTAGCTAGTTATATGGTAGGCAAGTTTCCAACAACCTTTACAATGAAATAATTATGGAGTTATGTGAAAATATTACCGTAAACGGTTGGGATTTTGAATTAGTAGAAAACGATGTAGACGATGTGTTCTACCAATGTAGAGGCGAAGTAATGTACGACGACGAACATGATGAGATGCCAGAACCAAGTCTTTGGCGAGCAGCACAAAAATTAGTAGATATACTAGTTAAAGATGGTTTAAGAGTATATGCCGGTCACAGTGAAAAAGGCTGGGTTGAAGTAACAATAAATATGAATAACGGATTATGAAAAAAATAGAATTAAGTGAAAGCGATTGTACCTTTGTACACTATGTACTAAGAATGTATGCAAGTCAAACTAGTGGTTTAGATAGCGAAGACAAATCAGAAATCCGCGAAGTAGCGGCTAAATTTAAGTAATTATGGATATTAAATGGAACGACGATACTATAGAGTATTTTAAAAACCGAAACAAACCCGGATGCGAAGGGCAATACATCAGAGAAATACAAGATTTCGTTAAATACGATGTTGTTGCTGAAATGGGCGAAACATATGAAATGTTAGTAAACGATCTATTAACCAAAACAAGAAGTAGCAAGTAAATTTAAATAGTATGAAGTTAACAGTAGTAGAACAAAATGTACTTGTGGTTGCTCTTGATCACATGTCTGAGCACTTAAACGATATAAGAGATGAAGTATGGGTGGAAGATAAAATTCTTGCCTTAAACAGTTTACTAACTAAAATATATATAAACTATGAAGCTAACAAAGACTGAAATAAGTGCAATAGCAGATCAACTAGATGAGGCTATAGGTAGTAGATTTCATGACGCTATATACAATGTAGTGTTGGAAAGAGAAATGCACGCTGACGAAGACATAGAAGTGAGCGATGAAGATATACTAGCAATTAAACAAGAACTAAAAAGAACACTATGAAACCAATTACAAACAGAATAGATCAGTTGATCTACGACAGATATCCAGGACAGGTTGACCAGATCAAAGCCTACATCGAGATCCTGAAAACAGATTACGACCAGGATCAATTCCTTGAAGAAGATATACTTGAAAGCATACTAACTAAATTAGATATAATATAAAATGAAACATCTTTACCAAGAATTAAATGACTTTAAAATAGACTTAGACTATGCCTTTGAAAACGAAGAGTTTAAGCAAGAATTAGACGAGATCACAGAAAACGATTACTTCGAAGAAATACTAGAAGTATGTGAGGAAATAGTACAACTTAAAAAAACAATGATTGACTTTGGTCACAAACTTTAAAAATTAGATAAAATGAGTAGAACAAAATTTAACGGATTTGAAAAGTACTTCATCCAAACAGCATTAAAAGCCGCTATCGAAGAAGCAGAACAAGACATTAAAAAACTAGTAAGTGAAGGTAAAAGACCTATCTTCGCAGAAGGTTATTTCACTATGGTAGGTAATGAGATCATTGACAAAGTAAATCATATGACACTTAAGAAATACCAAGACTAGTTACAAACTAAATACGCACTAATATTGATTATAAACTTAAATAAATTAAAAATTATGAAAAACCTTTATGAAAGGCTTATTCCAAAGCTAAAAAAGAATTTACTAAAAAACAAAAAAATGTATGATAGTGTTAACGACTATGTTATACCTATCTTAAAATCAAAAAATCACTACACTCAGTTAACTATATCCGAGGTTAACACTATTATTACCTGGACTGAAGTCGATACAACTAGATGGTCAATGTTTGACTATAAATGGGGTGATTTAATTTTTAAACCTTAAATATGAATAAAGATTTAAGAAGAAGAGCAAGCGATAAAGCTTTCGCTAGAATGTCTATGCTTTTAATAACTATAGAGCAGAATAAAAAAGACATCCTTGAGGATAATTATGGCGGTATCATAACAACAGAACAAATGTATGGTGTTCTTAGGAGTAATGAAACAGAATTAAAAGTATGGGAATATATAACTAAATTAATAGAAACAGATGAAGAATAAATTTATAACCGACGAGTTAATAACTCTAAGAATGACAGAAAAAGGCTGGATCGAAGGCTGTGACGACGAGCACGCTAGAAACCAAGTACTTGCACATTTTGATTGCGAGATAACAGATCAATGGCAAAACCCTGACTTCAGTATTTATGAAGAATCAACCGCTGACGGCTACTCTGTATGGATAGCTTCCGCTGATACAAATCGCATAAATATAAACGAAGATGTATACTATTATGATGGCGAACTTCCAGATGTGCTATACGAAACAATACCAGACTACAACCGTATATACTGCGACTGTGAAG
>ERZ1039804.388-NODE-388-length-28627-cov-27.361403_pt1 | contig 28627 bp, 16 predicted proteins | sample MGYA00383089_ERZ1039804 | MGnify/ENA primary metagenome ERZ1039804 (study PRJEB29581, sample SAMEA5548359) | metagenome | biome: marine; feature: coastal; material: water | depth 1 m | study: Short-term variability in the microbial, nano- and picoplankton...
ATCACGGTTTAAGAAATACACTACAAAATAAAACAATACAAAATAAGTTAAAAACTGTATTTCAAGTAATAAATTTATTAGAGGAATAAATGACAGATAATATAAAACAAACAGAGTACGGTTATGAAGTTGTTTGGACAGACAACGAACATTATTGTAGTAAAATATTAGTATTTGAGGAAGAAGGCAAACAAACTCGATTACACTTCCATAAAGACAAACAAAAAAGTTGGTTTGTAAATGCTGGAAAGTTTGAAGTACAATGGGTTGATGCTAAAGATGGTAAAGCATATTCTAAAGAACTTCCAGAAGGTAGTATATTCGAAGTGCCTGCATTACTACCTGTTACACTAAAAAGTTTATCTAATAATAGTGCTATGGCCGAAACTAGTAATAATAACAATTCAGAAGATTATTATAGGTTAAACTAATGCTTAAAATACAACAGTCTAAAATATGGAAAAAAGATATTGCTCAATATAAAAGAGATATTGAAAAAATTAATAGCAATAATGTTAAAGAAAACTGTTATGAAATTTTAAATAAATTAAGTAGAGAATATAATTATATCGACGCTGTTCATGACGTATCTAATAAATCGATCGATCCAACTAATGTTAGGGAAAATGTCGAAAACGCTATATCGTTACGAAATCAGTTAGACAAAATTATTAAAGATTCGAAAGATCTTTAACTGTAATAGATCCAAACATTGCTGAGTGGAATTGACATTGATAAACATATGTGCCAGGTGAACCTTCTGGTATTCTCCAATATAATGTTCCACTACTTTTACCTTGTGCAGCACTATCTGTGCTTACAGTTCCATTTGTTGATACGTGTACTAAATTACTAGTCAATGCTGTAAGTGTATTGTCTTGTATTTCAAACGGGTGTCCTGATATATTTGTTAAATCAAATGCAATTGTAGTTCCACTAATTGCAAATAAAGTAGGGTTAGCACCACTATAATGACTGTTAAATGTATATGAACTAGTACCGTTATTATCCACTCTAAGCATTGCTATAGCAGGTTCATAAATTTGATCTATTCTTAAACTAGCTGTTGTAACATCTCCTAAATCATCGAAGTTACTAGCACCTGCAGAAAGTGTACTTGAAATAGTTACAGTATTTCCATTTGTAGTTAAACTAATTCCTGTGCTGGCCGACAAAGTTAATGTATCAGTAGAATTATCAGCAGTAACATTAGTTTGTCCATTAACTGCAACAGTACTAAATGAGTTTTGATTATTTTCACCTGATTGTGCTACCCAATCAAAATCCGATCCTGTCCAACTTAATACTTCGTTAGTACTTGCTGAACTAGTACTTAAATGTGCATTAACGTCAGAGTCTCCATATGATCCGCCGCTTCCGCCACTTACTGTTGTAAATGTAAATCCGCCACTACCGTCTGTTGTTAAAACTTGTCCGGTTGTTCCGTCACTAATACTTAGGTCGGTCAACACTGCCGGTATAGACGTGCTAGACGGTAATGCGTCAGTAATGCCATAGCCTGCTAAAGTTGTTGGAGTAGTTGTTAAATCAGTAAATGCTACACTAGATATATAAGAACTTAGATCTGGTGGGGTATAACGGAATACACCAGTAGAATCATCATATGATATAGCGCCGTCTCCGCTAGCCGTTAGTTCATTACCAATACTTAAATCAGTTAATAATAATGTAGCAGGAGTATTACTAAAATTATTGTAGTCTAAAAAGTATGCACTATCAAATCCGTCTAATGTATCGGCATCTGTTCCGCCACCGCCGGTTGTAGCATCTGTGCCTGGAGCCCAATTTGTACCGTTCCATTTAAGTACATTGCCTGTTGCAGGAGCAGTACTAGTTGTATCAACATCGCTTAAGAAGTCGATACTAAATGCACTCATATTAATTGTTACGTCATCTGTATCCGTAGCAATAGCAGTTGCTATATTAGTACCACCTAAAATATTTAAAGTATCAGTTATTGCATTAGCTGTAGTTGATCCGTCATCACTAGTTATAGTAGAAAATAAGTTCTGTGTTGACCCTGTTTCAGGTGCATCTTCAAATGTAAAGTTGCCAGCACCGTCTGTAGTTAGAATTTGTGTTGCATCACCGTCTGCAATTCCAAGGTCAATTAATGATGTAGGAATTTCTGATTGATCAGCAAGTTGTATCCAATTGCCTGCATGTGCATAGTATGCTTTACCTGTTCCGTGTACATGTGCAAACATTCCATGATTATCAACTGCTGCCGGCAAACTCTCAAGGTCAGTATATGCTATCCAATCTATATCGTCGTTTGTTATTGTAGTACTGCCTACATCAGTTTTAAGTGCAAGTTCTACCCAAGCACCTGCGTGTGCATAATATGCTCCACCTGTTCCGTGTACATGTGCAAACATACCGTGGTTGTCTGTAGCACTCGGCAAACTCTCGAGATCAGCATATGCTATCCAATTTATATCATCATTTGTTAAAGATATTTTTGATGCAAGCACACTACTAGAAACATTGTTTAAATCAGCTCTTGCTATTTCAAAACCTGCTGCATCTTTACCGCTATACACTCTTAAACTATTAGTAACTTTGTTAAAGAATACTTCTCCGCTAGAACCTACATTTCTATCTAGAAAATCACTTGGTCTTGGTATAATTCTTATTCTATCTACTATTGGTGCTGATGACATATTGTATCCTCTTGTATATATTTATGCAAATTGCTTTCACATCTCAACTATCACTAATATCTATAAAATAAGTACATTATGAGCTTAGATATAAAAAAATTTAAAAATGCATTAACTAATGACGAATTAGATCTTGTTGAAAATACACTACTCGGAGATAATTTCCCATGGTTTCATCAAAAAAGATCTATACCAAAAGATAAAGATTTTTCTAAACAATCTTATCCGTTTTTCTCACATAATTTGATGCTACGAGCACCGTCAAAAAATAACGAACCAGGTTTAGTAAACAGTAAGTTGTTTGAGCCGTTTTATAATATTTTTAATAGGCATTGTAGTTCGTATAAACATTTATTACGTATGAGTCTTAATTTAACATTTTATAATGATACAGATTATGGTGATGTACATGTAGATCATAATTTTGATCATAAAAATATGATTATATATTTGAATAAGTTTTCTAATGGAAGCACTTTTTTATTTGATGAAGAGTTTAAAAAGATTGATGAAATAAAAAGTGATTACAATACAGGCTGTATATTTCCTGGACTATTACATTCTCAAGGTTTTTGTAATGTTGGAGAATCTAGATTAATTTTAGTTGCAACATTTGTATAATTTGAAAGGCATAAAATAAATGAATAAATTTGATTCAAGTATATTTGATATAAACAAAGATTGTACATTTAATGTACAGGAAATTGGTAATTTAAAAAGTAGACTTATAACTGTAGAAAATGTATTCAAAGATCCTGAAAGAGTAAAAGGATTTCTAAAAAACATTCCCCTTACTGATTGTATACAGCCTAACAATATAAAAGGGTTTTATCCTGGTTATCAAACCTATTTTACGTATGACTTAGGCGAACTGGGTCACATGCTACAATATCATACAAACAATATATTTGAATATCAAGTTAGAGGTTGGCATACAGCATATCAATGTATCGACGGTAATAAAAAAGTTTTTGATCAATGTAATACACCACATACAGATGGCGGACAGATAGCAGGAAATATATTTTTATCTGATAATGTTGAAGAAGGCTCAGGAACAAGATTTTATAGATTTAAACAAACTAAAGAAGAATCACCAATAGCAAACAATTGTATGTACAGAAAAGAAATGTACGGATATAAAAATCCAAATTTAGATATAGTTGATTTTACACCTTCTGTATCAAACGAAAAATGGGAATCTTACTTTTTAGCAGAAGAAAAATTTAATTGCTTAAATATGTATGAGGGCGCATTATTTCATAGTGCATATATAGATAGAAATACGTATACTACGCAATTACGAAAAAGTTTATCGTTCTTATCGTCATAAGTAGTAGGGAAACAATATATGAAAGATCTTGATAATTTAGATTACGAAAATAAGCCTAAAGGTAATGTAATTCTAGCAACTGAGCAAGTTAAAAAAGAAAGACTAGCAATTTGTAAAGACTGCGAACATTATTCTGTTGCAGTAAATTTACTAAAATTATGCGATCAATGCGGATGTATTCTGCAATGGAAAACTTGGATTAAAGATATTAAGTGTCCTGTAGGTAAATGGTAGTTAACTAGTTCTATAGCGTACTACTACAATACCTGATCCACCTTCACCGCCTCTAGTATTAGAGTTATAATGGCTTCCGCCACCACCACCGCCACCTGTATTTGCGCCGGCGCTACCTCCAGGTGTTTGTGCCCAGGTGTTGTTTCCGCCACCGCCGCCATTAGCACCATTGTTTATTCCTACGCCGCCGATAGCAGTACCAACGCCGCCTCCGCCGCCACCTCCGATGCCGCCGTCACCTCCTGATCCAGCTGAATAAGCAGCGCCTCCGCCGCCTCCACCCCAGAAATAAAGTGTTCCTGTTATATCATTAGCAATTCCTGCTCCGCCGTGTGGTTCTCTAGTAGAATCACTACTAGGCATTCCTGCACCACCACCGCCACTTGAATAATATTGTCCACCAGATTTACCACTAGAATGACCTTGCCCTGGAGTACCTGGATTTCCTTCTTTTTGACTACCGTCACTATATCCTGAATTGCCGCCACCTGAGCCGCCGGCTCTTCCACGGCCATTATCTGGAGTGTATCCGTAATATGAACTGCCGCCATATCCACCGCCTATTGCAGTCTGACCAAATGCACTTGAATTTCTTCCATTAGTTGCAGGAATAGTAAATTGATGAGAGCCAGTGTTTGGCCCTGCGCCGTCTGTTCTTGTTTGGCCACCGGACGGAGCTCCATATCCACCTTCGCCAACTTCTATTGGATATACACCTTCCTTCAAAAATAATCTTCCGGAAAGTACGCCGCCGCCTCCGCCGCCGCCTCCCATATCCATGCCGCCACCACCGCCTCCGGCAACTATTAAGTATTCAACTTGACCACTTTTCAACATAGTGAAGTTGAATCTGCCAACTGACGTAAAAGTATGTACTCTATAATTAACATTTCTTTGGGTAATATTAGTTATAGTTCCACCAGCAGCTTCAGCTAATGTTTTTCCAGTTGGAACCCACTGTGATGTTTCATCATCGTATATTTCTACTAAATTTAATGTTGTATTATATCTCATTTGGCCTTGGACTGCCGACGCAGGTCGTTGGGCTGTTGTGCCTGAAGGTAATTGTAAAAAACCAGTATCAGATATTGAAGTATTTTTTAAGTCTGCCATTTATAATCCTTATCTCAACCTTAGATCTAAATTGTAATCATTTGTTATTTTCTTTATTGGAAATATAGCCTTTCTCTGATTTACCCAGTTTTGTAAATGGGCTTGTAAATCTTCAATTTGGCTAATACCAGTCTCGCGTGTACGATGACCTGCAAGGTGATGTTCAAGTGTGTCATTGTCTATTTTTTTAATATGATATATCATTATAATGCCCTTACATAGGTTGCGCCGTAATTATGATTGTCGCCGCCTGAACTATCCCAAAAGTATGCATCTGCATAACTGCCAGCTGTTGATCCCCAGGAGTTTCCACTCCAACATGCTCCAAACCAAAAAGGATGTCCTCCGTACAAGTTTGCACAGTTTGCACCATAAACATCTTGGTCTCTGTCATGAGTAGTTAAATTACGATTATCTGCGTGATAGCCATACATTCCAGGGTTGTTACTAGTAGACGAAATGTTTCCTTTACCTTGGAATGCATATTTGTCGTTAAAACTACTATATGTCCAAGTTGCTCTCTTAGAATAACTGTCATTTAAATCTGTAGGACTTGTATATACAACCTGTGCTATTTGTCCTCCAGTGCCTGCGCCGCCGGTCATTTCTTCCCATAGTTGCATTCCTGTCCATAAATTAAAGTTATTTAAGTCCCAATTCATTTTTGGATTTTGTGTAGTTCCAAATTGTGTTTTATAAAACTGTTTATAATCTATAGCATCAACATAATTAATTGCGCCTATTCCGCCGTTGTTTCTTCTATTTTGAATAATTAAATACCAGCCTCCACCGCTAAATTGTGTATTAATATATACACATTTTGGACCTTGTAAGTCAACCCAGTACCAACCATTAGGTAATCCTAAATCTGTAATTTGCACTGCACTTTTTGCTGGATTTTGTGCTGTGAATCCAATCCCACTTGGAGCAGATGATTTTAAACGTGTTGTAGCAGAAATACTTGTATTTTTTGGATAACGTACTACAATAATTCCTGAGCCGCCGTCGCCACCCCATGCAGAAGAATTTCCAGTTCCGCCACCACCACCGCCACCGGTGCCATTAGCTCCGTTTGGTGCTTTTCCAGTTTCATAGCCGCCATTTGCGCCACCGCCGACACCGCCCTGAGGGGGAGGATATCCGCTATTTCCACCGCCACCGCCAAGTCTTCCTCCAGCTGCGCCGCCTCCGCCGCCGCCTCCATACGGTACATTTGTTCCTGTTATGTTAGATACTATTCCTTGACCGCCATCGCCTTGATAAGCTGTACCTTGGTCTCCACTTATTCCTACACTACCTGCGCCACCGCCGCCAGATCCAACCCAATTGTTGCCGCCAGTATTGATATCTCCACCTTTGAATCCTTGTCCAGAAGTACCAGGTCCGCCAGCATACGGGCCTGCGCCGCCGCCATTACCGGCGCCCCCTCCTGATCCGCCGCTTCTTCCTGCGGTATTCTGCGTGGCTCCACCACCACCGCCTAGTGCAGTCTGACCAAAAGCTATACTTGATCCACCATCGCCACCTGGAGTCAAAGCAGCATTAACGCCTGCACCGCCGCCACCAACTGTCATAGTGTAACTTTGTGGAAGGACATTTGTAAATCCTTGTAATACGCCACCGCCGCCTCCGCCGCCGCAGCCGTCATTATTGTTAGTAGTAGAGCTTCCGCCTCCGCCACCTCCGGCAACTATTAAGTATTCAACTTCTCCACCTTTAGAAAATGTAAGAGTTGTATTACCTACATTTTTGAATATATGTATTCTATGCGTAACTCCAGCTATATCAACATCAAATTCTGTACCACCTGCGCCTATAGGATTAGATTCAGTAATAGTTCTCCAATCGACGCTGTCATAATATTCAACTGCGTCGATACTAGTATTATAACGAATCATTCCAGCTACTGGACTGCTCGGTCGTTGTGCTGTATTACCTTCTGGTAATTCAATAAATCCCGTATCATCAATATTAGTGTTTTTTAAGTTTGCCATTATACACCAAATCTCCATCTATTTGCTTCATAATTATCAGAAATTTCAGTAGCAGTTAATGCTCTACTGTACATTCTAAGTTGTGACATTTCGCCAGCCCAGTTATGTGTGCCGTCATTAATACCATTGGCATATACTCCGCAGTACCATGTCCCGTCATTTACAGTTCCTGTTTGGGCTACATTATATACCTCTACGCCATTAATGAATCCTTTTGTACGAGAACCATCGTATGTTCCTACAACATAGCTCCAGGCTTGATTCGGTATGCTGCCGCTATTGCCACCTGTTCTACTATTGCTTGTTTGTAGAGCCCAGTGAAGTCCGTGATTTGCACCGCTGTCGTTTGAATTAAATATACCTATATATGTTGACGCACTATTAGACCAAAATGCACCTCGACGTGTGCCAGTTGTTACACTTTTATCAGGCCAAACCCAACCTTCAACTGTTATTTGTGTTGTTGGTCTATTGTGAAATTCATCTACTCGTATGTACTGACTTGATCCGTTAAATGTCATTGAACCTAGTAACGACCCTGGGGCGTAAACAGGAGAACTATTAACTCGAGCACCTTGAACACCATTTTTTCTTGAATCTTCGACATCGCCTGTTCCGGAAATACCGGTAAATGATGAAAGTTTAGAAAAATCAAAATCTATTAGAGGATCAACATTGTCAAGTTGTGGGAAATTACTTGGATCATCTGGTCTTAAAGGATAACGCACTATAACAATACCGTTACCGCCACTAGATGGTGAGCCTGGGTCTCCTGACATTCGTCCGCCTCCACCGCCACCACCTGAACCATCTGGTGCTTGTCTAGCTGGTGAGCCACCTCTGCCATAAGAAGCATCTGCACCGCCACCAAGGCCGCCTTTACCTGATCGAACGCCGCCTCCGCCTCCGGCCCAATAATATGGAGCTCCTGCTATTGAATTTTGTATTCCAGAACCGCCTTTTCCTGGTTCGGTATTATTAACTGGACGATCACCAATAGATCCTGCGCCACCGCCACCACTACTTTGTGGATATACTACATTAGTACCATATTCTCCGCCAGTGTAGCCGCCACCTGGGTTTCCAAGTCCGCCGCTTGCGCTGCTTGGTTGATTTGCAGCTCCGCCAGCATACGGTCTTCCTGGAATGTTGTTACCGTAATATCCAGTACCGCCTCCACCTGATCCGCCGGCAGCTCCACTACCTCGGTGTCCGCCGCCACCGCCACCGCCTAGTGCTGTTAAGCTAAATGCTGTTGTGTTGCCGCCACCGCCGCCGCTTGGATTACCACCATTTCCGATTGAGATACTATAGCCTGTAGCAGAAACATTTGTAGTTCCTTGTATTAAGCCACCTGCGCCACCGCCTCCTCCGTCATCATAATAATTTCCACTACCTGCGCCGCCGCCTGCAATTATTAAATATTCAACTTCTCCGGCTCTAGTACAAGTAAATGTTCCGTTACTTGTAAACGCATGTACGCGGTAAGTACTACCTTCATCGCTAACATCAAACACTGCATTGCCACCAGTTCCTAAGGCGCCATCATTGCCAGCTGCAACCCAAGTGTTTGCAGCTCCAGCGTATGTTTCTAATTTATCAGTATCTGAATTATATCTTAATAAACCGTCTCCTCCGCTTGGGCGTTGTGCTGATGATCCTTGGGGAAGTTTTATAAATCCAGTATCATCGATATTAGTATTTTTAAGATCTGCCATTTTACTTATTCTTCAACTTATCTATTTCATCTTTCAAATCTTTAATTGCTTCAATTAAATAAGCAGTTAGTTTAGTATATTTAATTCCTACAACATCACCGTTATTATCACGTGTAACTAATTCAGGTAAAACAGTTTCAGTCCATTCAGCAATTAGTCCAGACTCGTGTTCGTTATTATCTAGTCGATCGTATGTTACACCTCTTAATGCTAGAATACTATCTAAGCCGTTTTGTATAGGATTAATATTTTCTTTAAGGGTTATACTTGATGTTTCTACAATACTTACTGCTGTCATTTGTCCGCCAACACCTAACCCACCACTTACTACTAGTGCCCCGGATGATGTTGAACTAGATGCAGTACTTGCTGTAGCTCTCATTTCAGCAGCACTTAATCTGCCTGGATTTGGTATAAACTCTAATCTTCCAGATGCTACACTTAGTGTATCTTCTGTACCGCTAGTACTGTCTGCCATTGCTACATAGTACGTAGCTCCGTCAGCAGCAGATCTATCTTGGACAGTTAATGCAGGAGCCGAAAAACTTAATTGGCCAGCACCATCTGTTTGTATTACATTATTTGCTGATCCGTCAGCAGCTGGAAGTGACAATGTATAATCACCACTCATTGCCGCTGATCCTTTAAGAAGTACATAGTTACTATCGGTGTCGCCAAATCTAACACCAACATTTCCACTAGTATATAGATCTTTTGTAAACTCTGTAACGCCAGTTCCGTCAGGTGTAAAAACAATATTTGCGTTGATTTCAACTGACGAAAATGCACTTTCTTTTGTCGACAAGTTTCCTAAAACCGGTCCACCTACTCTTCCTGTTGTAATTTTTCTTGGCATTATTCTTCCTTACGCTGTTGCGGTTTCTATACCGTAAACCATTACTGCTGTATTAGCTGCTGACGATCTTGCATAGATTTGTCTACTTGCATCTATAATAACGCCAGTTCTTTCCAATACACCATTTGGTAGTATTTCAGTTTCGTACTCTAAGTAGTCATCCGATGCTGGCAATGTTGTTCCAGCTGGGTCTGTTTTTGCAATAGCCAGTCTTACTGTGATGCTAGTTGCGTTTTTGTTGCATATACTTACCGTAGCTACACTAAATGTATCTGCTGGTACAAGATAAATTGCTGTATATGTTGCAGAGGTTAAATCTGCTGATCCTAATATTCCGTTTGCCATTTTTTAATCTCCAATTTTAATTATCTCAGGAAGTAGTTGTATGCTAAAGGTAATCCTAATACTGTTCCATTAAATACTACATTTGCATTTATATTTATCGGACTTCCACTTAGTGTTGTTATAGTGTCGGCTCCAATAAATATATCACCTGCTGTTACACTATTAACATTTAATGTTGCACCACCGCCACCAATTTGTGATTCAATGTATGCTTTTACCGCTCTTTGTGTTGGTACAACGGTATCACTGTTTGCAGTAAAGAACGGGTCTGTACTAAATTCAGTAATACTTGCAGAGTTACCACCTAATGTAACTTCACCTAGTGAAAGTTCTTGTAGTCCTGCAATATTAAATGCATCAGCATTCAATGTCGCAACACCAGTTGACTGCTCAATAGTAAACAAATCACCAACTCTAAAGTTACCATCTTGGTCAGTTGCAGTATAAAATACTCGTCCGCCGTTAAAGTCACTAGTTTCTTTTTCTTGATTTGGTGGAGTAACAGGTATATTAGGATAGTTTGTTTCAGCAAATCCGCCAGTTCCGATATCTAAGAAATCGTGTCCTGTTAGACGTACTTGACTAAATCTAATACGTATTGATACAGCATCACCATTTGGTAAATCATCCTCAACTGGAATGTTTGGTGATATCTGTAAGAAGCCTGTATAACTACCGTCTTCAGTACCTAAGAAACTTACAACATTAACTAGTTTATAAAACTCTCCTGGTAAGTTTGCAAACTCTACGTTAGAACCAGTTACTGGTCTTTTTGTTAGTCTACGTACAGCAATAAATGCTCCTGCTTGAGGAAATAATGCACTACCGTTTGAGTTAACTGCTTCTATTTCTGCTGTTGCACTTGTAAATCCTGTACCTCTATTAGCAAGTGTTGGTGTTGCTAGTGCGCCGTCACCAATCTGCGGTACTAATACAACATCATCGACATTGTTAGGATCTGTTATAGTTATTGTAGGTGCGCTTGTGTATCCACTTCCTGGTTCTGTTATTCTAATTTCAAAAACTTGTTCGTTCGCTACACCTGCTCTACCTTTTGCTGGTGTGTTGATTTTAGCATATTTTCCTATCTGGCCTGCTCCAGGCATTATCATTACAAATTTACCTTCTCTTGCAGGATTACCAAATGCTATTGCATTAAATCCGCCTGTAGTAGCTGTTCCAGTTAATGTGTATGCTTGCCAATATAATCCATCATGACTATATTGAACTTCGTCAGTGTCATCACTTGAAATAACAAATGTACCCTGTCCGTATGCTATTTTACGTTCTGTAGCAGTTAATGGAAGTGTAAGTGTGTTTTCGTACCAAGTAACACCATCTAGTGAATACAAAATACCGTTTGCGCCGCCAAGTGCAACAAACTTACCGTTACCCCAAACAATTGAAGTATTACTTGCAATTGTTATTCCTGCAAGAGATAATGAAACCCATGTAATACCGTCTTCTGAGTATGCTGCTTCGTTTGTATTGCTTCTTAATGCCACAAACTTTCCTGCACCGTATGTAATTGCATCATATCCGATATTTGATAATGCGTTTGTACTTGTTAACCAAGTTTGACCACCGTTATCAGAGTATACAACATCTCTGTCAGCTGATCCAATAACTACAAATCTATTTATAACCGTATCTATAACATTTCCGTAAGCTACTCTAGTATCAGCACTTGTGTTAAATCCTGCAGGAAGTTGGGTAGTTGACCAATTATTTGCATCTTCTGAATATGCAACTGTGTTGTCACCGTCTGCAACTATAACTATTGCACTAGGTTGGAATGTACTCGAACCATCGTCTTGTAATCCATCTGCAATACTTGACCAGTTTCCGCCGCCTAATGTAGGCAATACTTCTGCTGTCCAGTTTTCGCCGTCTATACTTACTGCACCATTTGTTCCAGCGCCTACTGCAAGGAATTTTCCTGACTGTGCTATGCCTGCAAAGTCAAATTCTGCAACAGACCCTGTTGCACTATTAATAGATATAAGTGTTACAGTAATATCATTTGCTGGACTTGCTCCGCCAACATCTGTACCTGCAATAGTTAATGTTTCTAATCTTGTATAATCTGTACCTGCAGCATTAGTAGTTAGATAGTATTTGCTTCCGTTGCGTGTAACATCAAATGTTGCTCCGCTACCAGTACCGCCTGTTGTAGTAACTCCTACATATTGTGCTGCTGTTTGAATCCATTCAACATCATACCAAGTAGTAGAATTTGGCATAGATATATCGCCACTTGAGTTAGTCGGAGCAGTAATTGTAACTCTTGGTTCAATTTGGTATGTTGAACTACTATTTGGAGCAACAATAGGTGTTCCTGGAACTACGTGATCCCAACCTGCAACACCGTCTGATTCTCTTAGTACAGTAACTTCTTTAGTACCTGCATCATATGTATTAATGATACCATATTGTCCTATACCAGCAGCACCTATAATATAAATTTTCATACCAGGATAAGCTGAGCTTAAACTACCGTCTGTAGCACTTAAGAATATTCCTGTTGTACTACCACTTTGTGCAACGTTACTTGCTATTATATATCCACTACCACCTAATGGTACATCTGGATCTGCATCTTGGTCAACATATGCATAGTTAAATGCTCCGTCACGGAATTCATTTGCAACTACTGCTTCATTAGACCCTGGTCCAAATATATTAAGAGTAGCTTCTGTATAATCATTACCAGCATGACTAAATTCAAAGTTTAAAAGCTGACTATTATCTACATTAACTTTTGCTATAGTAGCATTGTATTGTGTAGAATTATCAACTATTGCTGTGACTGGAGTTTCATCTGGGTCAACACCTGTTGCTACCGAACCAAAGTCACCATATGAGTTGTTACCATTTGTTGCACGTACTCTACCACCTGTTTCTGCAAGATAGCCAATATGTGAGTAATATGTAAACACTGATACAAGTTCTGCTCTACCATTATTAAGAATGTGTGCGCCAATACCGTCACTTATAACTTGTGTAAAGTCATTTGACACCATCGAATCGTTCCCGCCATTGTGTAAAGCCCCGTCAATTTTTTGTCCAGTTGCTGCATTACCAAATGTTGTAACACCTTGAATATACGGCGAACGTGTAATAATCCAAGTACGGAAATCATCTGGTCCCCAACCTGGATCTAAGGAACAATATGCACCTGCACTTACTTCACTATATCCGTATGTATTTTCAGGTAATAATTGTCCATTTAATCCTAATAAAGTACAATTTCTTACACCAGTAGCATCTCTTAGATAGAACATATCTTCTTCTTCAGATCCTGTTACGCTATTATTGTAGAAACGTGCAACATATTTAGAAGCATAATTTCCTGGCTTATATAAATCATACTTTAGTGCATCAATATATAACCCTACATCACGTAAGCACAATTCACTATTATAAGTATAATTTTCCCAAATGCTTCCTGTTGTTGCATTATCTATTTCGTATGCTATCCAAGCACTTACTTCAGCAATAATAAAATCTCTATTACGTTCTAACTGTAATATTGCATAGTATGCATTTTGATCATCAGTTTGACATACACTACCTTCGTTAGTAGCGCCAAATAACACTGCGTCAATTATTCTAGCACTTGCAGTAATTCTTGCAATAGCAGTTGCATCACTTGCAACATTTGCAATAGCACCGTTAGTTGCATCTAGTAATGCATATTGAATTGCTTCTCTAGTTTGTTGTTTCTGTCCGCCAGTATATACTTCTACTGCTGTTTTGCGCAAGTATGCATGAGCTGCTTTGAGTGTTCTGTAATTACTGTTTAATGCAAAATCAAATCCTACTGCCTCTAGTATTTTGCCAACGTCTCTTTCACACTTGGCACTATTGTAAACAAGTGTAGGATAGTTAGTATTAATCCAACTAGTTGTATCAGTCTTAATACCAGCTGTAGCAGTGTCTAATGCACCTTTAGCAGCAATTAATGCTGTAGTTGAGTTAACGCCGTCTGCTAGTGTAGGATTAACTAATGTAGTTGTATCGCCAACAGCGTCTGGTCCATTATTAATAATATCAACAATATCTTCTACGTTGTTTGCAATTTCAGTAATACTGCCTGGAGATAAACCTACAACAACTTGTTCTACAACAGTTTGTTTAGGCGATGCTAAAGTTACAGCGCCAGCAACACTTTGTGCTGTTGTTTTTAAATAGTTAATTGAAGCAATACATTCTGTCTTCAAAGAAGCTGGAAGTTGATCGTATGTTTCATCATCTCCGTCCCAATACGATAATCCAGCTATTACAGCCATTGAGTTGCCGCCGTATGTTAAGTCATAAATTAACGAATCAATAATAAATCCAGTATCTCGACGACTATCAGTTTTACCATATTTCAATGTTGGGTATTCTGTATCTAAGAACGCAATAACTTCTGCTTTTAAGAAATCTTTGTTAGCAATTATATTAGTTCTTGCATTTTCTAAAGTTGACGCATATCCTGTAGGATCTGTATAATATCCTGCAGCCATAGTCTTTAAGCCATAATCAATATGATATTTCATTAAGTCTAATAGACTTGATACCTTTTCTGATTGTGTTGTAACAGCAAGTGGCCAATCTTGACTTTGTGGTTCAACATTTCCTGCTGTTGTTGTAACTGTTGTACCTGTAACAACGTCACTTACAATACTTGCAATTCTATCAAAAGTTGCTACAGTATTTGTCGTATCTGTTGCTGGTGTTGTGGCATTTGCAGCAATAATTTTTGTTGAACGTAGTTCATCACCTAATATTGCACAATATGCTGGAACTCTAATTGGTAGTATTTCGTAATGCTCACCTGTAGATATTTTAACTAATGTTTGCGGAACATCTCTAGACGGAATTACACTAGTGTCTCCTGCTGTTATAGTTGAAGTAATTATACCAACTAAATTTTGTACTTTAGTATATACATTTGGTTCTGATTCAAGTAATATATTTGTATATTGATTAACAATTGCTACAGAATCATCTGTAACATTTTGATAAATTACTGTTGGAGCTTCGTTTTTAAGAATAGCATCTATTACTGTTAGCATATAATTATATGCTGCAACAGATTGTGTTGACTCTGCTGCTAATCCGGCACCGCCGTAAACTTGATCTTCAGTAGCATCAGATAATTCTCCTACTGCACTAAATCCGTTAACAAAGGATAATGCTGCTGCTCTTGATTTTAAATTTCCGCCGTGTCCAATATCCCATCTTAGTCTATCAACAATGTATCCAACATCACGTTTACATTTGTCTTCACCGTATGTAAAATTATTCCAAATTCCTGATCCGCCTGCGTTATCAATTTGATAATTAATCCAAGATCCAACTTCTTCTTGAATAAACACTCTATTCATTTCTAACAAATACTGTGCGTTAGGATTTTTTGGACCTTTTTCTATTTGTTCACATGCATAACGAATTGTTTTGAACGGTCGATCAATACTGCCGCCTGACTCTGGAAATGATCTATCAATACCATGTTCTGAAACATAATAAATATCTTCAATAGTTTGTAGGAATTCCCAATTAGGAATACCTTCTGAACTTACTGTTAGTACTTGTCCTTCTTTGCCTACTGGCAATCTTGACGGAGCAGTTCCACTATAGTAAACTAAGTCGCCTGCTGTAGTAAGTACACTAGCTTCTGAACCTATTGCTATAACTGCCCAGTATTGACCACTATCAGCAGAGTCTGGTCGGCTACCAGAAGCACCGCCACCAGCACCTAGTAATGTTTCTGTTGAATAATCGTCGCCTTCTGAAATATGATATAAAGTACAGTAGTAACTGTTATCGCCGTATCGAATAACATCGCCTTCGTAATATTCTTGATCATCTAACCATTCGCCTCTCCAACGGAAACCTTCATTAACTAATTTCCAGTACGTTGTGTTAGGCGGTTGCTGTCCTTCTTCGTGATCTAAAATACATATGTATGTAAAGCCACCAAGACGAACAACTTCACCTACTTTATAATGTTGATTTGAACTATCTGAATTCCAGTCTCCTAAGAATCGGAACCCTTCTGTAAATAAATCCCAATCAACGGGCGAAGCAGAACTATAAATTCCGTTTGATGAATATGTTGTAAAAGCAGTTGTGTCTAAAGGTGTAGTTAGATCTTCGTCTTCGTATAAGTCAAAACTAGCAGAATCAATAACATCAATATATAATGTTAGTCCATTAATTTCTGTCATGCCTTCGACATCGCTAATTATAACTTGTCTAGAATCTTGTAATCCGTGGTTTGCGTGTGTAACTCTAGCAGGTACATCTTGTGTAATAGCTGCTATTGATCCGCTTTGTGGTCCCGGAGTAACTTCAGTATGATTAGTTTTTGAAATATATTGATTCCCACCATATCGTACAACGTCACCTGGTTGGTAACCTCTGTATGGTGACCAATCATTTTCGTATTGAAATCCTTCAACATACTGTGCCCAATTTGCACCGTCAGTTCCTAGATCACTTGTAGATGTATGTGCGGTAGTAGCAATCCAAATTCCAGCACCGTAGCGTACTAAATCGTTATACTTATATCTTGTGTTTTTGGCCCACTCGCCTTTGTATTCTAATCCTTGATTAAATACGTCCCAGTTTGCTATGTCAAGTTCTAGGCCGTCACTAATAGAAGAGTTTGAAACGTGGAGTGTATTACAAACATAAGTTGTGCCGCCGTATTTTATAAAGTCATTTATTCGATATCTTGTGTCAACTGTCCAGTCACCTTTCCAGTCTAATCCTTCTGCATATGCGTCCCAGTTTGATATATCTGCTTCTAATCCATCAGTTGCATCAACAGCAGTTGCAATTGAAGTGTGTATTGTCTTGGCAATATATAATCTAGCACCATAGCTTACAATGTCGCCGTAAACATAGTCAGTACTTACAGTCCATTCGCCCTTCCATGTTTGTCCATCACTAACTAAGTTCCATTTAGGTGGAACTATGTCTAAATCTGTAAAGAATACCGAATCGCTTGTATGTCCAATTGTACATATGTAAGTTTTGCCGCCGTACGCAATTACATCGTCTTGAAAGTAGACATTTGATGATGTCCAGTCGCCCTTCCATACAAATCTAATTCTTCCTAATTTAAATTCTGCCATTTGTTTTAACTCCGCTAGTGTTATTTATCTTATTATTACTATACATATTTTTATTGCATAGTTTCATCAAATTGTTTAAAATACAACATCTGTGAAACAATTGTTCCTGATATTGCTGTTTGGTTTGTTGTAATATTACCTGCTCCATCGTTGGATTCAAACGTCCCGTCAAATACTACATCCGAAGGTATTATTACATACTGTCCTGTGTTTGTATTAATTTCATTTTCAGGAATTCCACCAAGTAATACTCTACCTGCTTGTAATTTATTAACTTCGAGACTTTCGCCACCAACTGATAATCTGTCTGCTAGGAATGTTACTATTGCACGTTGTGTTGGAATAACATTATTACTATCAGCAGCAAATGTTGGATCTGTACTAAATTCATTTACAACTGTACCTGAGCCACCAAGTCTCACACCACCTAGTGCTAGTTCACTTAGACCATCTAAGTCAAAAAATTCAGCACTAATAGTAACAATACCAGTTGCTTGTTGTACACTAAACAACTCACCAGTTCTAAAGTTACCATCTTGATCTGTACTTACATAAAATACTCTTCCGCCATTAGCTTCGTATACTTCATTTTCTGGTGCTGCCTGGAAAAAAGCTCCGCCTGCATAAACTGTTGGATAATTAGTTTGTATAAAGTTACCTGTACCGATATCTAAGAAATCGTGTCCACTAATTCTACACTGGCTAAATCTTTCCTGCAATGTTACTTCAACACCGTTTGGAACTACATATTCTACATCAAGTCTAGGTGATATTTGGAAACGCACAAGTCTTGTTTCGTTACCTAATCCGTCATCGCCTAAATCTTCAACAGTAACGCCACTAAACACAGCAAGAGATCCTGGTTCTAATGCATTTGGATCTGTAACTCCTGTAATTTTAATTTGTACACCAGGTCCTGGAATAGCAGTTATACCTGACACTGTAAGTACATTTCCTACTGGTATATCGTCAGCATAACCATCACCTGAAATAGTAATTGTACTTGTGGTATTTCTATATCCTGCACCTCTATTAATAAAGTCAGGCTGTGCAAGAACTCCGTCTCCAATTCTACTTTCAGATGCTGCTGCAAATATAACATTAGGATCTGTAACAGTTATGCTCGGTGCTGTTAAAGGATTGTATCCACTTCCTGGATCTAATACTCTAATTTCTGTCATTGAACCTACATTAAGATCTACTCTTAACTTTGCTCTTGCACCTGTAGAAACTAATGCTACTGCATCTGTAGATGCTGCGTTTGATTTTATATACCATTGCTTATTACCGTATGCTAATGCACTCCAAGATTTAGCTGTTTGTAATCCTTTTTGCTCCCAAACTACTCCGTCTTCACTTTGAAATACAACTGCTGTTGTTGCGCCGTTATCTAATCCAATTGCTATAAACATACCATTGGCATACTTAACATCAGTAGGTTGAAAGGTAATACTTGATATAGTACTAAGTGTATCGGTATTAGTATACCAAGTTATTCCGTCAAAACTATAAGCCGCTTCGCCATCAACTTGAGAAAGTGCAACAAACCTATTATTACCATATGCAATATAGTTTGGATTAAAATCTATTGCACTATCATGTCTTGTCCAAGTAACACCGTCTGTACTAGATGCTGTTGCTCCGTCGCTTGACGATATTGCAACAAACTTTCCTTTGCCATAAGTAATACTACTCCAAACACTTGTAGTACTATCTACACCGCCGTCAGTGTCATCTGGAATACTACCTTGTGTCCACGTTGTGCCGTCTGCACTAGATAAAACTCTATCATCATCACTTGCAATCAACACAAATTTATTGTTAGCATATACACTATCTGACCATGCTAAGGATAACGGTAATGTTCTTTCTAACCAAACAATTCCTGTAAAGGAAAGTGCTAGGCGTGATTCATTGGCTGCTGTTGCAATAAATCTATTATTTCCGTTTGTTAAACTAGTCATAGTAGCATTAAATGGTAAATTTACTTCAGTCCAATTAGAGCCATCATCACTCCATCTTGCATTTTCAATATTAGTCAACGAAACAAAACGTCCGCCTCTTCCAGTACCAACAGTTGAATATGATAATATACCGCTTGTACTATCGTCTGAAACAGTATTAATTGTAATTGTTAAATCATTAGTTGGTGTAGTTCCGCCTAGTGCTGTTCCTAATATAGTAATTTTATCGTTGGCTTTATATCCGGCACCGCCGCTACTTAAACTTACGTTATATGTTGTACCAGTTCTAATTACATTAAAGATAGCGTTAATTGGTGATCCGTCAAATGTGTCTCCTGTACCAGAATCTAAAACTAAATCTATTTCTTCACCTACTTGAAAACTTGTCCCGTTACCAGATGTGTCAACTTCAATAATAGTTCCAGTATTTGCGCTAATTGCAGTTATTGTTGCTGTTGCACCTGATTCTCTACCTTTTATATCAAAAGGTACATTTGGATTTGCTGAATACTGTGCATTAAACTGTAATGCTACATTACTAATTATAGAACTAACTGTAATTCTACTTTGAGTATCGTCTCTCCAAATTACATTTCCTCCGCCTGTAACTCCACTAAAAGATTCTGTGAAATCACCAAAGTCCATATCTACATATGTTCTATTTGTAAATAATGATGCAGTTGATGATCCAAAAGTTGGTCTAGGAACAGATAATCTTGGCTCTATTCTATAACGTGTAGATAAATCTAATGATGTTGCTAACGGAGTGCCTGGAATAATATGATCCCATCCAAGCTGGTCGTCACTATCTCTAGTAACTTCTATTGTTTTTGATGCAAAGGTAAATCCTGTAATATATCCGTATTGTCCAACTCCTGTGCCGCCTGTAATAGTAACTCTCATTCCTAATATTTCTGACTCAAATTGTGTTAGATCTGTAGCTGCAAGTTTTAGTGAACTAGATGCATCAGCAAGCTCTTGTGCGCTACCTTGACGTCTTAGATATCCTGCACCGCCAGCTTTACTAGATCCGTCTGCACTAATTAATCTTTCTTCAAATAGTCCGCCGTCTCTAAAATCTGTATATTCTACATCTGCATCAGCTCCTGCTCCGACAATAGCAGCATCTGCTGTTGTATAATTTTCGCCTGCATTAGAATATTCAAATAATTTAATTTCATCTGTTGGTCCGCCAGCAAATGCTTCTGAGACAGTTGCTTCATTATACCTATTATACGCAGCTACAACTTGCGGCACTTCAGTATCATCAATGCCATCAGCAATAGATCCATAACGTCCATATGAGTTGTTGCCGTTTGCTGCTCTTATAATTCCGCCGTCTTCTGCAAAATAACCAATTTGACAATAGTAAGTAAACACTGACACAAGTTCTGCTCTTGCATTATTTGTAATCCAAGCACCAATTCCGTCACTTAATACTTGTGTAAAGTCGTTAGCTGTCATTGATTTATTACCGCCGTCGTGTAATGCACCATCAACTTTCATTCCGGTACACCCTGTACCAGTATTTGTAACACCTTGAATATATGGTGATCTATTATTGATCCAAGTACGAGTGTCTGCAGTACCCCAACCTGGATCAAGAGCTACTAATGCTCCTCCTGTTGGTTTTTGATATAACTCAAATACTCCTGGTGGGTTAAGAACTCCTTCTAATCCGCCAGTTGTCATATCTCTTAAACCAGTAGTGTCTCTCATAAAGAATAAATCTGATGTTTGGCTTCCTGTAACTGCATTTGAAAATCTTCTTGCAGAAAGTAGTGTAGCGTAATTACCACTGTATCGTGTATCTCGTTTAAATCCACGTAACATATGTTTAATATCATTTTTTATTTGCATATCGTTAAACGATACAGTTGGATATTCATTTTTTAAGTATGCTAAGAGATCAGCAGCAATAAAGTTTCTATTTACATATAATGCTTCACCTGCATTAGATATAATACCGTTTTCATTTATTATATTAGAACCACTTAGTGGTGGATTAATAGATCCGCTTATTGTTTCAAATTCTACAAAGTTTTTCCAATCTTCAATTAATTCAAGTACTCTATTGGCTCCTTCTAAGCCCGACATTGGAAAACTTTCATTAAATTCTAATTCACCAGTTACTTGATTAACTACTTGTTCGCCGTTTATATCTAGCACTGGAGTTTGTACTGTAATTACTTGAGATACTGTATTTCCAGATTGTGGTGTAATTAATTCAGCAGTTATAACTCTTTGAATTATAGAAACAAAATGAGTTAAGTAGTCTGTTACATATGGATATTGATCTTGATAAGACTGAATAGCAGTATTTGCTAACACAGTAGTTGATCTTAATTCGTCGCCGTTTATTGCGCATCCTGCAGGAACAGTTATAGGAGCAATTTCTTCAAACTTTCCTGTACTAACTCTAATAATTACAGGAGACCCTGCTTGATATGTATCTTCTACAAACTCTGCTGCATATCTAATTGTTTTAAAAGGTTTTTGAAATGTTCCTCTATTATCGTCATCTATACCGTTAGATGCAACATAAATTGAATCTGCATCTTCTTGTATATCTCTCCAGTATACTTCTAACTCAGACGATACTGAAAATAGTTGTTCCTCTGATCCAATACCTATTCTAGTATCACCTAAACTACTATCGTCAAATACAGTACTTCCGTCTTGAGTTCTGTCGCCTGCAGAATCAATTTGTCTATTAGGACCAAATGTTATAAGGTCGCCTTTAACTTCTAATGCTGCTGGTTGTCCTGCTTGAACTACAACTTCCCAATATTCGTATCCACTTCCGTTATCTCCAGGAAAGTTTACAAAACTTGACTCGTGTTCAAATTCACAAACATAAGAAGTTCCTTTAAAAAGAACAACACTACCAATAGTATAGTTTACACCAGTAGTCCAATAGCCTACAAATGATTTTCCAGGGATTAATAATTCCCAAGTATCTGTTTCAAGATAGTCTAAACTACTACCATCAACATCTCTACTTAGACCATCAACGATTTCAAAATCGTCATTTTCAATATTTCCGATATCACGTACGGCCATATATAAATTGCCGCCGCGTAGTACTACATCTCCTGTTTTATAGATGCCAGCAACGTCCCACAATCCTACAAAACTTATACTTCTTGAAAGTAAAATCCAATTAGGATTAGGAGTATCAACATCAACAAAAGGTTTTGATCCAATATGATTTGTAACAGCATAGTAAGAAAATCCATTATGTCTTACTATATCGCCTATATTATAATTAGTTGTTTCGTCCCATATTCCGTCGTATTCGCTACCAAAAGCCTCAACAGTAAATTTTGTTTCATCCAGGGCTGATCCATTTGATGTATGTGTTTCTACACACTTATAAATTGCACCGCCGTATTTTACAATGTCATTTAATCTATAATCTGTGCCTGATGTCCAAGTGCCTGCCCAAAAACTACCTTCGTGATATAATTCCCAATTTTCTATTGAATCTTCTAATATTTGGAATGCAGTATGTCCTGTTATACATTTATAAGCATTTCCGTTATAGCTTACTACTGCACCTGGAGCGTATGATGTAGACGATGCCCATTCACCGACAAAACTTGTTGTTTGACTAAATGCTGTCCAATTTGTAATATCTCCAGCAAACGACGAAGCATTATGATTTACAGTACATCTCCATAAAGATCCTTGATATTTTGCTATATCCCCTAAATTATATGCTGTGCCTTGTTCCCAGTCTCCTGTAAAACTTAAACCGTTTGTCATTACAGTCCATCTAGGCTGCGGCTGTGGTGGAACCGATCCTGGAAGTACAGCATCTAAGTCTGATGCAAATGTTACACCCGATGCGTGTGTAATTATACATACATAACTTTTACCGTTTACTCTTACAACATCGTCACGTTTATAAGCAGTACCGGTGGTCCAATCACCTTTCCAGTTATACTTAAATCGTTCTAGTCTAAATTCTGCCATTTTCTATTCCTTAGTACCCTGGTCCTGAAATGTTATCAGGGTATTCATAATCTTCTGAAATTCTTACAATAAATTGTCCGTCTGTCGGATCAACGTAATATGTTAATAATCTTCCGTCCCACTTAATTTGTTGATATCTTAAATTTTCGTAAACAATATCATGGTTTGCATCTATGCCTTCTAAGAAGTCAATACCTTCTTCAAAGTCTGGATAGTTGTTGTCTCCAACACCGACATCGTTAATAGTTGCTGTGCCTTGTCCGCTAAGTTGATCAACTCTTAATAAAAATAATTCGCCGTCTTCGTTTCTACGCATACCGTAAAAATATTGTTTAATAAATCCATCAACAATTGATTCTGGACTGTTACCTATGTAATAACTCATTATACTATCTCCGCATAGCTGACAACTACATCTACCGAGTCATCAAGACTCGATCTAACCAGTAGTTTATTACTTGGTGCAAGTATTAGTTTTTCACCAGTTGACACCGCTCTTAAACTTGTATTTGCTGGTAGCAGTGTTTCTTTTAAATAATAACCAGTAACACTAGTATCATCTTGTACTAGAATATCTACATAAACAAAACTTTGAGTTAAGTTTGTTAGACTCATACCAATAACTGTAGCACGATTTGACGCTGTAGTTTCTACTACATCGATTGGTACTGTTCCTACGTTATTAATTACTGTGTTTTTAAGTATTGCCGCCATATTTTTTATCCATAAATTAAAACTGTTTCAATTGCAAGGTCTTCTGCTTCTGCAGGAGTAATACCCGATTGTGAACCTGCAACTGATACCCAGTTCACTCCGTCAAAAATTTCTACACGCTGGTCATCAACATTAAATCGCTGCATACCAACTTCTCTATATGCAACTCCTGGACGTTCTGCGCTTGTTCCTGTAGGAATAACTAGTCCAAATGTTCCATCAAATTTAACATAGCCATCGTTTGTGTTTTGAAACTGTGTTATACTATTACTTATCTTATTTGTAATAGTGTTATCTTTAATTGCAAAGTTTTCAAAAACAACAGACCCTGTGCCTTGCGCAGTAAATTCAAGATCAGTATTTGGATTATATGTACTTATCACATTACCGTCTATTTGAATCTCATCTACGGTTAGCTTGTTAACTTCAAGACGTGTACTATCTAAATCTGCAATTAAGTTACCTTGCGAATAAAATCTAATTACTCCGTCATTTGCGCCTTCTGTTAATTCAGCAGTAATACGGGTATCGCCGTCTAAATCTTCAACACCTTGTAACACAATCCAATTAGATCCGTTATAACCTTCATATCTACTAGAATCTGTATTATAACGTATTTGTCCAGTTTCTGATATAGTAGGTCTCTGCAGATCGGAACCAACTGGTATTTTAACTGCACCTGTTGAACTGATAATAACATGTTCTGATCCTGGATTTATTACTAAGTCATTAGCTGTTGTAATTGACGAACCTGCAATAATAAAGTCGTCAATTATAATACTTCCTGTTCCGTTTGCTCTTAATTCAAGATCTGAATTACTAGTTGTAGTAGTAATAAAGTTATCGTCAATTAAAATATCACCAGTAGTAAAGTTGTTTGCTGTAATTGTGCCGGTTGCGTTAATGTCACGGACAGTAATTGTTTGTCCAACTGTAAGGTCATTTGTAATTGTAACATTATTATCTGGTACAATTATTAACCCTGTGCCTGAAGCACGTAGTTCTAAGTCCGAATGACTAAGTGTAGTTTCTAAAACATTTCCTGCAATTCGTATATTTTCAAATTGCATAGCTGATGTAACAGAAACATCTCCGCTTACTGTTAGATTACCTGTTAGTGTGTGATCGCCAGTCTGTGCTGTATCGCCTACATGCGTTACTGTGCCTTCGATGTTTAAGTCGTCTAGGTCAGTTGCACCATTTACCGTTAGATCTTGTTCAATGACAACATTATTGCTAGGTACAACTACTTCACCTGTTCCGTTTGCTCGTAATTCAAGATCTGAATCACTAGTTGTAGTAGTAATAAAGTTATCGTCAATTAAAATATCACCTGTACTAAATCTATTAGCAGTAATAGTACCTGTGCTTGTAATATCTGCAGTTGAAATTGTGCCATCTACAGTTAAATCGTTGTTGATTACAACATTGTTATTTGGTACAAGTACATCGCCGGCGCCGGTAGCACGTAGTTCTAAATCTGATTGAGAACTAGTTGTGGTTATAACATTTCCACTAATTTGTACATCTTCAAACTGTGCTGTACTTGAAATTGTAACAGCGCCTGTTACTGTTAAATTACCTGTTTGTGTAGTATCACCAGTTTGTATAGTATCACCAACATGTGTAATTGTGCCAGTAACAGTTGTATCTTGTAGATCAGTATCGCCGTTTACTGTTAAATTATTATCAATTTGTACATTGTTGTTTGGTACATAAATTTTACCAGTACCATTAGCTTCAAGTACTAGATTAGTATCTACTGTTACAGTTTGAATAAAGTTATCATCAATTGTAATAGTGTTGTTTGTAAACACATCACTAGTAATTGTGCCGCTGCTAACAATGTTTACAGTTGTAGTCGTTCCGTCAACAGTTAAATTATTATTAATTTGTACATTGTTGCCTGGTACTAATATTTCACCAGTACCACTTGCACGAAGTTCTAAATCTGCACTTGTTGTAGTTGTAGTGATAACATTATCATCTATTAATATTTCTTCAAACTGTGCTGCACCTGTAACATCTAAATCTTGTGTAACTGTAAGATTGCCAGTAACGGTTGCATCGCCTGTTTGTGTTGTATTACCGACATGCGTAATTGTTCCTGTAACATTTGTATCTTGTAAATCTGTTGTGCCGCTTACAGTTAAATCTTGAGATAATACAACGTCATTTGTTGGAACATTAATTATACCTGTTCCACTAGCACGTAATTCTAAATCACTGGCTGTTTCTGTTGTTTCAATTGTGTTTCCGTCAATGCTAATATTGCCGTTTGTAAACTCTCCTTGAAGAGCAAAGTTACCTGTTTGTACAGTATCACCACTATGTGTGATTGTTCCGGTAATAGTTGTGCCTTGTAAGTCAGTTTCACCGCTTACAGTTAAGTCGTTGTTAATTTGTACATTATTACTAGGAACAAGTATTTCACCTGTGCCATTTGCACGAAGTTCTAAATCTGCATCTGAATTAGTAGTTTGAATATAGTTGTTTTGAATTTGTATGTCATCAATGTCTGCTTGATTAACATACAAGTTTTTCCATGTTAAGCTAGGTGTACCTAGACTATAAGTGCTTGTAACACTTGGAATAATATCACTATCAATACCTGCAACAAATTGAATTGTATCAGTATCATCGTCGCCGATTGTAATGTTTCCGCCGATAGTAACATTGCCAGTAACATCTAAGTTACCTGTAATATTAGTGTTATCTTGTAAATTAATTGTGCCACTTCCGGCATTAATATTAACATCACCTGATAGAGTTTCTATGGTATTACCACTTATGCGATAATTTCCAATGTCAATTCTTTCACCGTTGACAAAACTTGTATTACCGTCTGTGTTAAATGTAATACCGTCTGTTAAGTCAATGTTTAAGCTGTTTAGTGCAAAGTTAACTGTGCCGCTTTGTTGGTCAACAAAGAACAAATCGCCTACTCTAAAGTCACCGTCATGGTCTACTGAGTTAAAACGAATCTTAGCATCATTTAATTCTATAATTTCATTTGCTTGTATTACTGTACTCGGATCATTAGTAACTTCTTTACCGTTACCAATGTAAGCAAGGTTATGTCCGATTGCATAAACAATAACACCAGGGCCATCGCCTACTAGACCAAAGTTACCGTAAACACTTGCACTACCAATCATACGCACTTCTGCGCCAAACTGTCTTACATCATAGTTTAGTATTTCTGTTGCTGTAGCAGTGCCGTCTGTAATACTTGCAGGCGTTGTGTCAAAGCCAATAAAGTCTTCGTTCTTGCCATCAATAATAATAATATCATTATCAACACTGTCAATTGTTGCTGAAATAGTCGTTGAACTATCAGTTGATGTAAATGTAATTGTGTTGCCAGCTGTAAACGTTCCTGTAATTCCTCCTAGGCGTACTTTAGTTTTTCCGTCTCCTGAGAACCCAGTAGTACCGTCTACACAGTAAAAACTTCTATCTGCAAAGTAAGTAAATGAGTTTAGCCATTCAATACGTACACCGTTAGTTGCAGTAATCGCATCAACACCAGGAACAATAAATGTTGCTGAGTGGAACAACATTGCTGCTTCCTTAGAAATTGCATTTGCAACACTACCGTCAATTAGTGCGCCTTTACCTGCATCGCCTGCGTTGAATCCTTTTGGATCTTGTGTAGTAGTTGTGCTTCCTGCTGTAATTACACTAACGTTTTTAATATAAGGTGAACGTGTTGTTACAGTAAAGTTATTCGCAAAACGGAATGCATAACCTGTATTATTGCCACTGTTGTAGAAGAAATTTGCAACAGTAATATCTTCGATAGTTGTTTCGCCATTTAGCAAAAATGCATCGTTTGAATTAGTGCCCACTGTAGGCTGTATTTTTACATTTCTAATGCTTTCACCTTTAACAGTAACTCCTACTGGTACTGTTAGTGGAAATGTTTCTGTGTATACACCTGGATAAATGTGTACAGTGTCGCCTGAACTAGCAATACTAAGAGCATATTCTAAACTAGCTACAGGGTCATTAGGGTGTGTGCCAGTGTTTGTATCGTCACCGTTAGTAGATACATAGTATAAGTTACCTGGACGTAATCCAAGGTCAACACCTCCTACGTTTAAGTCTTGTGCGTCAACATTATCAACAATAAAATTGTTTACATAGATGTTATCCCAACGCTTTGTAGCAGTACCTAGTGTATAAGTGTCAGTTGTGTCTGGTATAATGTTTGATGCTACGTCTGCATCAAAAGTTAGTGAATCTGTGTCTGCATCACCAAGTGTAATATTGCCGCCAATAGTAACATTACCTGATACATCTACATCGCCGTTAACTTGTAAATCTGAATAAACTTCAACCTGCCCTGTTCCGTTTGGACGCAGTTCAATATTAGCATTTGACTCGTTAGTTTCAATAACGTTGTCGTAAAGTGATAAACTTTGAACGTCAAGTTGACGTTGATAAACAACACTATCTGCTCCTGTTGTAAGAAGATTAAGTGTGTTAGCACTTTGTATTGTGTTGCCAGAAATAGTAATATCTGCAATTTCTGCAATATTATCTACTATTAAATTTGTTG